>JGI26540J51217_10002214_pt1 | contig 12574 bp, 6 predicted proteins | sample ThiBio_1000_plan_2_FD_51217 | JGI IMG/M metagenome (IMG submission 51217)
TGTACGCACCGATATCGAGATAGTTTGCTGTTTTATTTTGAAGTTCAATTCCTAGTGAAGCATATTGCTGTTGTGATTGTAATAAATAAGCAATATCTGATTGTTAGATAGTGGCATCTTCATACCACTATCTCTACCTCCTCTCTCTATCCTCTATATATGATTGGATACGGGAACTCATCAGGGAAAAGGGGAGGAGCGAAGAAAAGAAGAGAGTTCACTTTTTTTCTGCTTTAGATATCTCTAACATTTGGTGCCGTTCCCGTCGTACCACCTTCATTTCCTTTTTCTTTTTTGATTCTCTTTCATTTTCTTCCTTTGGCTCTCGATGACGAAAAAACGTCCACGACGCTCTCAATCTTCGAAGCCTGAATCGGAATACGTTCTCGAAATCTCGGATGATCTACTTCCACGACCTAAACAACAATCATCGGTTGCTTCATCAACTGTCGACCCTATTCTTCTCACATTGGCTAAAGAACAATTGAAAACACTTCCGAAATTCGCTGGTGCTCCTCAAGACGATGTTCTTCATTGGCTATTACGTACCGAAGAAATATTCGATGCTATTCAATTATCATCATCAGCAAAGTTCATCGCTGTACAATCATATCTCTCTGATGCTGCACTTCAATGGTTTCGATTCAACAAATCTGACATTACCGATTGGCACACATTCAAAAACCGCCTCACAATTGCTTATCAACCGACTATCCAGGAGGCTCTTGCTAAACTTGAACACCGCTCTCAATCATCCGATGAACCTGTGATGACTTACCATTTTGACAAATTGAATCTGTGTCATCAAGTGGACCCTAAGATGAGTACGTCACTGACTATTCATTATCTTCTCAAGGGTTTACAGCCACATCTTATTCCTCATGTGATGCGTCGTCAACCCGAATCCATCGATGATTTTCTAGAATATGCTCAAGACGAAGAGAAGATTGTTACCACATTGCGCAGTCTCTCTTTAGCACCTTCGGCATCAGCCAATGCTTATTTGCATTCCACTTCGGATGATATCCCAATTATTGGTGCTATTAAACCAACAACTCGTCCCAACCGACCAGTTTTACCCGGTCCATCTTCTTCACCACGCCCACTCATGTCACTCGATACCATGCCTCCATCATCGTCTTCAACGTCTCGTTTTCCCTCTCGTCCATCTCAACCATTTATTGATTCACGTCAATGTTACGTTTGTTATGGTTTTGGTCACATCGCAGCTCAATGTCCGTCTCGAAAAAACATTTAGAGAGACTTGCCGATGGTCCTGTCTCTTCAACTCCATCGAATCCATCCACAACTTCTTCTTTTTCTTCCTCTGTTCGTATTNTNGTTAACAACGTCCTTACAGAAGTTCTTATTGATACCGGTGCTAGTATCTCCCTTATTCAACTCGAGTTGCTCGATCGATTAATTCACGATCCTATCCGTCCATGCTCTTTAACTGATGCTCATACCGCTAATAGCGGTTTTCTTTCTCTTCTCGGCATAGTTCAACTTCAAATTCAAATTAATCATCTCATCACCTATGCCGATGTNTATGTCACTTCTGATTTGATTTGTCCCATGATTCTTGGCCGTGATTGGATACAAAACAATTATGCCACAATTAATTTCAGCAACAACNGTCTTTCTTTGTATCATGGAATGACTTTTACTCCATTATTACCAGCTATCGTTGATTCCTCTTGTATTTTGTCGTTAGCAACACCAGTTATCATTCCTCCCTTTCATCAAATATTCATTTATGGTTATACGTCTATTCCTTCGTTAGACAATNCAGTTTTTACGCCGAACATCGCATTGCAGCACANTCGCATGATTATGTTACCTCACACCGTTACACACNTTCGTAATCATCGAGGTATTATTTCGATTATCAACAACACACGTCATTCGAAATCACTTGCTCCACACACTCCACTCGGGTATATTTCATCAATGGGTGTTTCTCCAGTCATTAACTGTATTTCATCTCCTGTTGCCACAGTTTCTGTTCCATCTTCTGATGTTTCCTCTTCGTCCTGTTGTCATTGTTCTTTATTTTTTTCTGATGACATAACTTTGTACGATCATCTACGTTTATGTTGTAATAAACTTGAATGCACTACATCATCTATTATTCATTCACTCCTGACACATATTTCTGATGATACTCAGTACCGACAAGTGTTCCTTCTTTTACACCGATATCGTTCTCTCTTTGACACCTCCTGTTCGCAAGGTATCAATTGCTCTCCTCAACATGTCATCAACACTGGCGTGGAACCGCCCATAGCTGTACACCCTCGTCGAATCTCACATGCCAATCGGCAAATTATCCAAACGGAAGTGCAAAAACTTCTAGATAATCACATTATCGAACCTTCTAATTCTCCATGGTCTTCTCCGGTAGTCATTATCAAGAAATCCGACGGTTCTCCGCGATTTTGTGTCGATTATAGACGCTTGAATTCCATTACCCAGAAAGACATATACCCCTTGCCTCGTGTCGATGATATTATTGATCGTTTANGTGGCTCCCACATATTTTCGAAACTTGANCTCCGTAGTGGTTTCTTTCAAGTTCCATTAGCTCTCGACGAGCGTGAAAAAACCGCATTCTCAACTCCTGATGGTCATTGGCAATTCACTAGATTACCCCAAGGATTGAAAAATTCCCCCTCTGTCTTTCAACGATTAATGAATTCAACCTTAGGTCTATTGCGATGGGATATTTGTTTATCTTACATCGATGACATCATCGTTTATTCGCCGTCATTCCATCAGCATTTAAATGATCTTTCCCGTGTTTGTCAAGTTTTACATGGCGGAAATTTCAAATTGAATTCCTCCAAATGCTCTGTCTTCCAAGATGCCGTTTGTTTTTTGGGACATAAAATCTCAGGCGACGGATGTTCTCCTACTCCTGACAATATCTATTCCATCCTCAACTTTCCTGTTCCTCAGTCCAGTAAAGCTGCTCATTCATTTCTTCAAATGGTCGGATTCTATCGCAAATTTATTCCCCGGTTTTCCACGATTTCTCATCCTCTTAACAAATTTACTCGGAAAGACTTTCCATTTCTCTGGACTTCTATCGAACAAGAGTCATTCGATCAATTGAAAGCGGCTATTACTTCTCCTCCAGTATTAGCTTTACCTGATCCAATCCAACCATATATTATTCGCACAGATGCTTCACATGTCGGTATTGGTGCTGTACTATTACAGGAATATCCGTTAGGTGCTTCTCATCCGCATGAATTCGCTTATAAACCAATTGCATTTGCTTCTCGCACGTTACAATCGGCCGAAAAGAAATATTCAACTATCGAACTCGAAGCGTTAGCTATTTGGTGGAGTGTTACCGATAAGTTTCATTCATACATCGATGGTCAACAATTTTTCCTCGAAACGGATCACAAACCATTATTGTCTTTAATGAAGAAACCATACAATAATGCTCGCATTGAACGATGGATGACCTCATTACAACAATACGATATGATTATACGACATATTCCCGGAAAAGACAATACCACAGCTGACACACTCTCTCGATATCCCGTCGATCAATCATACCCGTCGAATCAATGCGTATCTTCTATTGATATACGTGCTATTCCACCCGACTTACCTCATGTCAATGCTGTTACTACACGGTCGATGGCTCGTCGACTTCTTCAACCTTCGTCCATCTCTCCTACTACCATGTGTACGAGTTCTCACACAATTGGTTCTCCGCCTACACCAACTGATTCATCTTCCATGCCATCCTCTTCAACCCACAACTCATCATCGATTCCTCTCTTCAATCTGGATCTCTTACGATCACATCAAACATCGGATCCGATTATTCATCGCATAACAACTTCCATTCCATTAGATCCTCATTATATATTACAAAATCATAATGTTTTGTATCGTCTCGTTCGTCGCCGCAATGGTCCATCACTTCTTCTTCCATATATTCCATCGTCTCTCGTCCCTTCAATCTTGGCTCTCTATCACAACTCTTCGTTCAATGGCGCTCATTTTGGCATTCAACGTACGTTTTATAAACTACGTGATCGTTATTATTGGCCAAATATGTTTCGTGATATCGAACGACATATCATGTCATGTATTATGTGTCGCAAAAATAAACCATCTCGTCGAAAACCCGACGGACATTTACATTCGATTATTCCCCCTTCGGTTGTTTGGACACGACTCGCAATGGATTATATTGGACCTGTTCCCACTTCGACCGATGGCAATAAATACATCCTCGTGCTGACTGATCTGTTTTCTAAATATGTTGTTAGTAAAGCCGTACCCGACAATACTGCTATGACCGCTGCCAACTTCCTTCTTAATGATGTTTTTCTCATATATGGTGTACCCACAGAAATCATCACGGACAACGGGTCTCATTTCTGTTCCTCTCTCTATGAAACATTATTGAAACTCACTCGTTGTTGCCATGTCAAAACAACCCCTTACAATCCACAAGCTAATGGCCAATGCGAACGCCACAATGCGACCTTAGTTCCGAATCTCATGGCACTTTCAAATGACTCTCGTTCGGATTGGGATAAAAAATTAACAGCTACCACGTTCAATTACAATGCCACTCGACATGCGTCTACTGGTTATTCACCATTCGAATTAATGTTCGCTCGTTCTCCTCGATTTCTGGCTGACATATCTTCTTCGTCATCTTCCCTTATTTATCCCACTGCTCCTCAATATCGCCAACTGATCTCTACTTTTATTGATCGACTTCACCGTGCCACCCGTCACCGTCTTCTCCAACAACAGGACACAACAGCAACTCGATTTAACAAGCATCGATTAAATCCTCAATATGCCATTCATCAACGTGTTCTCATTCGTAATCGAAATCCCCACATGAATAAATTCTCACCGAAGTTCATCGGTCCCTTTGTCATCCTTCAACGTACACATGCCAAGACTTACGTTGTTCAACATCCCACTACACATCAGCAACTTCGAGTGCCTGTTCATGATCTTCGTTCAATTGATTAACTTTTGACTATCATATTTTCTGTTTGCTTGGTTTTTTTTTTCCTTCTTTTTTTTCTTTTTCTTTTCTTTTTTTTCGTATTCGGTTTTTTTGTTACATGTGCCACTTTCAGTTTTTTTCACTTCTGTCTTCTTATTTAGTTGTTTCCTCCTTGATTATCACGGGTCTTTGTGAACTGATGTTCCTGTTCACTTCTCAAAAGGGGGAGGTGTTAGATAGTGGCATCTTCATACCACTATCTCTACCTCCTCTCTCTATCCTCTATATATGATTGGATACGGGAACTCATCAGAGAAAAGGAGAGAAGCGAAGAAAAGAAAAGGGTTCACTTTTTCTCTGCTTTAGATATCTCTAACAACAGTAAACGTAGTATGGACAGCACGACTTTCTTCTCATTCCCACAGAATCAGCTGAATTCTTGACGATGTATTTTAGAATCACATGAATAAACCCTGTTGTAATGACGTAAAATCAATATTCTGCATCAAATGGATTTATTTGATTTGAATAAACGCACTTTTTTATTCATAAAATCTAACTTAGAAAATCTGAACCCAAACACAAAACTCTTGTTTGTACTAAAATTTGTTCAATACATTTTAATGGAAACTCATTGGTTTTCAAAAATACACTCTTTTAGATTTTTGAAATTCGAATGGTAGACTCGAGTTCTCCATAGTCCTTTCCATTTGGTCAAACTTTATGAGATATCGTCAGATGTCAAAAATATCCATCTCTCGGTCATAAAAATTAGATTTCTATTGTTCGAAATCTAACCGTAGAAGATCGCTTATACGGCCTTCCCTATCGATGCATTTGATTCTTTTAAAGTCGTAAAAGGCTATTAGTGAGTATTCTTAACAATCTGCTTGATGACACTTTTATATGGGTAGTTAGGATGTACAAATTTATGGCGGTGGTTAGGATGCACAGATTTACGATGATGGTGCGCTCAGACGGCCTTCGCTATGGATTCTTTCTGTATTAGAAATTCTATACTCCATCCTTAACCAAGAAGTCACAAGTCCAACAATAGTCTGTTTTTCAATGACCAACATTTATGACATACCAAAATCGATGTTCTTTTAACTCTTGACTCCGAATTTGTACTCAGATGCGGACTCACCGACCTCGATTACCCAAAGTCCAACTAAGATCCGACCATCAACAGTTACAAACTTCGACTTACCAAAATCGATGTTCTTTTGACCTTAGAACCCGGATTCGGACTCCCCGACCTTGATTGCCTAAGGTCCGACTAAGTTTCGACCATCAATAGTCACGAATTCTGAGTTACTAAAATCGATGTTCTTTTGACCCCAATGCAAACACACGGCCGGACAGACAAGCTATTTTTCTTCATATGACCCTCCTTACAGTCGAGGGAATTGCAGTCATTGCAGCCGTACCAATCAGTAAAGTCCATTATGCCCATTATGGTCCATTATGTCCAATGAAGTCTATTAAGTCAAGTCTTGAAACCAATTTCCTTCTGAGAAGCCAACTCCGTTTTCCTTCTGGGAAACCAACTCCTCTTTCCAAAAGGGATTTTCTTTCCGGAAATTGATTTAGAGTAAAAACTGATTTAATTTCCCGGTAAGCGCTAGAACGCATCATATGGTTTTCATCTTTTGGTTTCGCAAAACATAATGGAGCTGGATCTTTTAGAAGCTGACTATACTGAATGTGAAGACGTTTGAGAAAAATCATCGGCTAAAGTTACAGAATAGTCTGAAAACAAAAATAAAAAATGCCAAACATAGAATGTTATCAATCTCATACGGAAAAAACCAACATTCGACATTACGATTTAAGATTAAATTTGAGTTGACTCAATGTTAATGCATTATTTCTATCAAAATCGAAGCAAAGAATAAGAAGAACAAAAATACTTGGAAAAAACCCAGCATACATATACGTAAATGTTGCCTATTCGTTCTTTTCCATTCCTACCAACATCAACTTTTCTCAGAAGATTGATGTAGAATAATAAACTTATTCTACAATAAATATATTAGAGACATAGACCTTATGAGTCATTGCACGTAAGTCACTCTGTCTCATTCGGCTAATAAATCCTTCAATTTTGTTTTTCAGTTCGTCGTCCGATCGAATCTGGTCCGATCCGATGATAGGATTGGACGACCTGAGCGATATATAATTAAAGAGTAATTTATTTTCGAAGAGACACGCACAGTCTAGGGTTACAAACATAAAATGAACTTCACAGCAGTAAAACACTGTAAAAGTGACTCTAAGTTCTATGGATTTAGCTTGTCTTTTGCTTGCACGATATTCTTTGTATATTGTTCAATACGAGTTTCATTAGGAGATTGTGCAGATTTTTCAATATTTAGTGCACATTCAAACATGGAAAGTGCTTTTGCGTATTCGTTCATGTTTTTGTATACTAAACCCATATTATTGTACGTAATCCCTAGATAAGGATGATTGGGAGCTAATGTATTCTGATCAATTTCCAATGCTTTTTGATAGTATGAGAGTGCTTTTGAATACTCTTCTATACTATTGTACACTGAACCCAAACTGTTGTATATACTACTAAAACTAGCATGACCTGGTTGTAATGATCTGTTATAAATAGCAAGTGCTTTTTGAAAGCACGAAAGTGCACTCTCATATTCTTGCATATCAAGATATACTAAACCGATGTTATTGTGATCGATACCTAACGATGGATCATTCTCTGGTAAACATTCCAGATCAATAGCAAGTGCTTTGTCATAATACGAAAGTACCTTCGAGTATTCACACATATTGTAGTATATTGAGCCAATATTATTGTAACAAGTAGCTAATCGTGGCGCGTTTCGTGGTAATATCCTTTCATAAATATCAATAGCTTTCAAGAAAAATGCAGCTGCTGTAGAATAATCGCCTTTTTTATCATATACAGCACCAATATTATTGTAATACATAGCAAAATGAGAGCCATCTGAAGGAGGATCTCTTTGTTTGATTTCAAGTGATTTTTCGTAAAATGATAATGAATCATCATATTCACCTAAATCTTCTTTTATGTATCCAAGCTGATGATAAAAATGTGCTTGTTCGACATCATTCGTTGTTCGTTCAAGCAATGTGTTATATGTTTCTTGAGCAGCATAAAAATCTCCCAGTTTTATTAGTAATTTACCGATTCTATCCCAGCCAGAAAGTCCTAGAGTTTCCTCTCTCAAAAGATCGGTCAAATCATGAAGTTGTTGATCTTCATCATTCGTCGAAGTTAAATTCACTTGATACATGTTTTTACCAGTTTTTTCTATTGATTTGATACGGAAAACAGAGTGCATGGAAAAGAGAATTTCTGATTCTTTCTTGTAATAAGAAATATTTGTAATGTCAGCAAATACGGTAGATGAATTTGATGGATCAATATCAATGATAAATAGAATACCCACACGACCCGGCAGGTTTTCTCCACCATACGCAAATTGAAGAGCTATATCTTTCATCCTAGTAGTGGATAAGAAGTTATTAAAAGATATCAATCCACCTACAGATTTCATTAACATATCAAAGTCTTTTATTATTAAAGCTTGACCACGATAAACAATAAACGAATATGAATACTCCTTTTTGGTAAACTGTTCATTGTATAATTGAACAATTTGTGAGTGAAGATCGTGTAGAAAGAAACCCATTTTAATGATCGTTTTTACATCCAGCGTCCGTAATGCTAAATTGAGCATCTTATATAGAAAAGTTTCATGTGTATACCACGAAATGGGAGTTTTCAAATAATACGCCTTTTCAAATTCATCGATAAATGCCAATTCTTTTTCGTCTTCAAGATACTTTTCTCGACATAATGCCACTAAGTTTTGCATGGATATTTCATTATACTCAAGTCCCAAGAGAATTTCTTTGAGAACTGTTGTGAACATAAATGATGGATCAAGTTCGTCGAGATTTTTACTTTGAACGTCGTCGCCAACTGCGAGAAAGCCTAAAAACAGTTCATTTTCCTCACTCAATGCAAGAGGACGAATTGCAAGCAAATTTGGTTCCATCTGTTGGTTTTGTTTAATTATGTCGCATATTGAATAAATATCAGTAAGTACACCCTTGATTTTTGACCACTTTTTCGTCCATCTTTCATGTCTTCTTGCATTAGCACAATGTGCATATATTGAGTCGACGTGTGCCATGTCATGAACAATATCCATCACGCGTTCTCCGATGAAACCATTCAAAATTAAAATTACCTTTTCGTTTGTCATTTGCGTTAATGATTCAATGCATTCATCAACATCCGTAAATATCTTGTAAGTAATTCCAAGTTTTTTTACCTGCGCCAGTAAATCATGATAATCAGCATCTGTTTTGTCAATGGTCGAATCAAGCCATATCAGAATAAATTTCTGCGTTCTCCACTTTGGATTTAACAGAGTATTAGCTTCCAATACAGGTTCCGACACAGCTATCGATCCATCTCTTTCAGTAATTAGGGGTCTGTTAGGATGGCACGCCGATCTTATTTCTTTATTACCCATATTTAATATACGCCTATGTACGTACAATAAACCGTATTTTGCTACCTAAAAATAGTCAATGACTGATGGACCGTATTCCCGGAGAATTTATATAGATTTATTTATTTCATATTCGCAGAATTATTATAGTTTTTTACACTTATATCGATGTTGGAAATTTAATTCGGTGCAGTTCGCTTGAAAAATGTTTATATAAGAAGCAATATGTAAGATGCCGAAAGGAAAGAAACAACCAGTTAAATTTCGATTCGTTTCTCTCTTGTTACTTTAACGTGCATATATTCATGCCACTCAGTAGGTGCAAAAAAGAAAAACTCCATTTTCTCGGAATAATTCTTGTTGTATTTGATTATATGACAGACGAACGTAGTATGCTTGCTTACGGAATAAAAAAGCATCGATAAAAACAGTAGCTATACTTCTTTCTGAACATCCTTCTATCCTGAGTACCCACCAGTCTGATCGAATGATTTCTACTGTGAATAAACTAGTAGTGTTCAAAGCTCGCACATTTACTATCCTTGAGGAGTCCATAAAATCCTGAAGGCGAGGGCAAAGCTGTTCTAGAAAATAATTAGCATGGGTTACTGAGAGATTATAAGGGAATTGAGTTGATGTCAATCAAAACTCATTATGCCGATAAGTGATTTTTCAAACATCGTAAAATCTCTCAAGATAATTAAATAGAATGAACTCTAATGATTCTATAGATTCAGTGAATGCGTAAGATTATAAATGCTCTCTCTCTTCGTCGGTTTCCTAATATTGTTTTAATTTTGTGGATTTTTCACAGATGCTGAATTCGTAGACTTCGGACAGACCTCAACATCGCAATATTATATCCGCTTGGATGTGTGTTCTAGATTGAGTATTATCTTACAAAGGACGAGGTACGTTTTACTGTAAAATTGACCCTCAAAAACAAGTAGCGCTCATCCTACGGATTCGCAGGCTCTTTTCTGAAAGAAGATTTACTATCACTTCGAGTAGAATCTACTTCGATTTGGACTTCGATATACAGTTCATGCGCATAGAGTCTAATTTTAGTGTGCTTTTTAAAAGCTGTCGCGTTGCACCATAGTCCTTCTTGGAGACCATTGGTAAGTATTTTCACGAAAATACACTCTGTACAGTTGACACTAAACTTCCTCCCCTAAACAATAGAAACTAAAATACAACTTAGTTTATAATTAAGGCAGGAAGATGTAGAACAAAAGCGTTGGAAATAGGACTTGAAAGGAAACTCGATAGTGTAAAAAAAGACGATAATAATAATACAGTAACAACTTATAACGCATACAATATTCAAATATCATACAAAACACAAAAATGAATGACTATTTCTATCGAATAAAGTGGAAACCAAAATAATACAATTTTTCCAGTTTATCTATACAAACTAACTTCTATAGATAGCATCGATTGCATAAAAGTATCTCATTAATTTTAGCCAAGCATGTATTTTTGACAAATTATTTTGCGATACAATCTCGGATAAACTTGAGAAAAGCTCTTCTCATATCAAACACTTACCTTGAAAAATAGACGGTGAAAACGTTCAACGTTTTTTCCAACTTCTACCGATAAGAAATGAGAATAAGATGAAGAAATAAATTCAGCAAGAAATAAATATCCACAATTAGTTCTTTCCGTCGTTTTTTTTGCTTTTCCGTCAAAAAGAGAAAAAATGGGTTAAAATATTTTTCATGGAAAAGTACACAGGCATATAGAAATAATATAAACATACGTGTATACAAAGTTGTAGATCTCAATGAGTTACACCTATCGTGAAAGTTTCGTTCCGGTTCTATATTTTATAGTGGAGAGATAGAATTTTTAATGCTATCGAAATCCTGTATTTCTATCACTCTTTGCCTCATCAGGATTAGCTTTTGAAAGTGGTAGTTACAGGCAGACATAATGGTAAAAGTTGTGGAAAATGTCAGATTCTACTTATTCTGACTTCTACACAACTTTTTGGAAAAAAATCCCGTTTTTTTAATTGAGTCAATTTTACAGTAAAACATATTCCGTCCTTTTCAGAATGGCTATGGCGACAGGATCTCGAAATGAAATACGTATGATCTTACTTGGAAAAACTGCATCAGGTATAAAGATATTGAACTGAGATACTCTTATTTGCATCATGATCAATTCTTCATTGAAGGTAAAAGTTCATTTGGAAATACAATCGTAGGAAGTAAACAATTCAAATCTAGTACAAATCCAAACGGAACAACTGCTGAATGCAAATGTGCCTCTCGAAATTTTGATGACAAAAGGCTATTTGTTGTTGATACACCAGGATTTATGGATCCTCGTATTCACGAAACTGACATACAAAATGAAATAGCTAAAGCTTATCAGGTTACAGCGTTACCTGGACCGCATGCACTATTATTTACCATTGCACCAAAAACAATTACTCCAGAGGAAAATGAGGCATTAACTTATCTTAACAAAATATTCGATGGAAATGCTATTAATAATACGATTATTATTTTCACTCATGCCGATGCATTTGATCCTTCAGAAGAAGAAACAATAGAAACTTACTTACAGGCTTTGTCAAATAAATCTCCATTAAAAATCTTACTTGATCAATGTCATGGACGCTACCTGTCAGTGAATAACAGAGGAACGGAGACAGAAAAAAACAAAGTAATAGCAAAGCTGATAGAAACGATTGGGATAATGGTTGCCAAAAATAATGGTCAAATTTATAGAACTACAAAGTTTGATGAAGTGGCTGCAGTAATTCGTGAAGAGGGGGGTAAAGGAAATTATAATCCAATTAATCCTGATGGGTCAATTGTTTTACATCCAAAGATCGAGAAAATTATTGTCGAGAGTTTTCTACGTCGAATGGTTGGCAGAAAAATTATGCAATAATATAATTCGACAGTCCTCATCCTCGCTCTTCCCGGTCGGACAAAAAAAGTCAAAAACGCGTTTACACGCTATAAAAATCTTCGGCGTTTCTGGATGCCACTTGCGGTTCCCGAGTGATACCTAAAAACGCTATAAATAAAAGGCC
>JGI26540J51217_10002221_pt1 | contig 12559 bp, 13 predicted proteins | sample ThiBio_1000_plan_2_FD_51217 | JGI IMG/M metagenome (IMG submission 51217)
AATATTTTTCACTTAAGCGAGCAAAATTGTTCTGTTTTTGGGAAAGTATAACTATAATTGGGTACTCTTTGTTGTATGGTCGGATTCTTGTCTAGCAATTGAATAAAAGTTTTAAGTTTATGAGAATATAAACTCTTATTACGTAGACAGATTCAAGTACAAGTATCTGTACTTGTACTTGTCCCACCTCTGACATGCATTACAAATTATCTGAGTATTGTGATTATTAATGTTAAAAGATCGTATTCGCTTGATTAGTATTTTCACTAGAGTAATTTTATATCAAAATATATGCAAGTAAAATGACAGAAAATTGTTTTATATCACATTATTTTCAAATGATTTACCAATTAATAGTTGTTCGATATTGTCGAATAGATACATAAAAATTATTTTTTCTTTCTGTTCCAAAACGACATCTGGTGCATAATTCAACAGNATGTAATTTTTATATTGCTCCAAATCCAATCGCTGCGAAGCAGACAATAGCATGAGATCAAACCACAGGTTTTTTTTATANAGGTATATGTTAGTGTCAACAGATGTCGACACTAACCGTGAACACATGTATCATATGTTCAACGTCATTAGTTCTCAGGTAAGAACGCTCTCTTCTCCGTAGATCACCCCACTTTCCTCTTGTTTTCTCCCATCTCCTCAGTTCCTTCCTAGAGGTTGACCTAACAGTACAAGATGAAAGAAAAAAAGACAAACATTTCGAGTACAACTCATTTACTTTTGGTTTTAAAATATAGNCTTTAANAGATATCATATGATTTACTATCTCAACATTATCTTTAAAACTAAAACTAAATGATCTTATTGATTTCTTTTTAGATAAATACATATTAGATATATTTTTGAATTTAAAATGATACAACAAACTTTTTCTTATCTTTTTTTTATTTACCTTTCTCTTCATTAATTATTTTGTTATTAGTCAATATCATGGTGCTCCAATAGTCATGAATTCGAATCAAAATTTTGCGAATTTATTTCCACAAATAAAAAATTATTCATCTTGGATCAATCGAGGTAAAAATATCGGTAAGTTGTAATGTATTATTCAAGGAATATTTTTAGTATACGTAATCCAAAAAAAACTTTAACAAATAATAATTAATGTCTCAAAGGATGGAAACAATTTGGTGATTCATGTTATTATCCTTTAATTATGAAATCAACACCTGATAAAGCCAATAGAACATGTAGTCTTCTTAACGTAAATAATACACATTTAATGCGTATTCGACATCCTATTGAACTTTCATATGGTGCACATATATATTTTAAAAACAATCTAATATAAATTATTAAAATAGTATTTCGTTTTGATTTTACATTTTAGAATTTGCAACAACCAGTCAATTACAATCAAACAATGTCTAATAAGAATATNTTTATTTAAACTATTTCATTATGATTCCAGAGAACCTCTTTTTCTTTTATTTTCTTCTTTTTTTGATCATTACTTACCGTTTCAAGTCGCAGCTTGTCATAGATTTTCTTTTGATTTTTGGGATTAAGCATATTGACATAGAGTCAAATNAATCGTTGCATTTTAACTGCTTCGGAAACCTGTTTTTCCTCTATGATTATGGGCGGATATCTTAAATGCTATGCTGATGACTGCCTGTTGCCGATAAATGCAAAGATCCTTGAGTATAGTTGTTTTCGGATAGCTGCAATAATTTCATCTGATGAGTTGCATTGCTACGTGATTGTGACACATCTTTAGCAAAACTCACATCTAATGTAACTCATTCACGAAAATCTGGTAAATTAAATATTGTTACATAATCACCAGATCCGTACTGCGTGCCAGGGACACTGAACAAGCGTCGATATTCAACACATAACACAGCTGAGCTATCACATAAGAGTTATAAATGAGGAGGCTTATTTGTACCAGAGTAGTGTTTAGATTCAGTTGTGATAACCAAGTGAGAAGAATTATGATTAAAATTCTTTACCATTCAACTTTTTCCCTCTCCATTTGGTTTCTATTACATGCTCTGACATAACTCATTTTCCAATGAAACTTGATGATTGATGATGATGAATGTGTTGTGCATTTTTCTTCTATTTTAACATTGGAATCAAATAAATAGCACGATATTCCAGATTTGTGTATATTTGTCTGTTCGCAGAACATAGTTTTAACGATTGCTATATTGAGAGTGAGGGTGGCTTGAAATATATTTCAGTCGGTGCAAATGGTGAAATGTGGAGAGTCAATACGAGTGATCAAATATATTATTGTGAAGGCAGTTCCAATGCTAGCCAAACTTGAATAGTTACTCTAGCAACAGAGAGAGAGATCTGACATTCACTTTCAGAAAACTAATTTTGATTCAGTTCACTTTAGTTTTAAATTCTAATGAGTAATATGACTATCACAACGTTATCAAGTAACGTTACAAATCGTATTTTCTCAATATGTGTAACAATTAGTGTCAAATTTGATGTCAATAAATTGTTCACACTCACATCCTTATATCTTCTAAACATCAATTTTCAATTAATAACTTGAGTAATTTCAGATTTTTATTGAAATTGAGCAAGACTATTTACAATGAATCAGAAATGTTTGATTCATTCTTGGACTTCATCACATATATTTTCTTTTAAGAATAAAATTTCATGTCGTTGTGCATAATTTATAGAAAAAAAATAGGTTGAAAGGATAATAAGTATTTGCTAAAGCTTACAGTGTACGTCAGCAACAGAACGAAGTAGTGATTCATGCAATAACAGACGTAGCTACAGCGAGTTGCTAATTTGAACAAATGTTGTAAAACTAGATGAGTCATAGTGACAAACCAAACAAACACATGTAACTGATAACANTTAGCCGTCATGAACTAATTATAGAACAAAATAAAGTTTTGCTTGCGTCATTATTCTGGCAGACGCAATACAATTACATTTAGATGACCTAATAAGATATTGAAATAAACTACGGCAACGATGATTCAGAAGCAAACAAAGATGAAAATTTGCCATGAAAGTCTCAATCACGAATAAGTTTCTACATTCAGTATCAACAATGATAGGAACGAAGCAAGCCGTTGATGCAAGAGCGAAAAATGAACAAATGCGCGCATCTTCTTCATCGCAAAATTTTGGTTATTCAGATCCATGCAACATATCACCTCAAACACAATGTGAGTTCTACTCCTCTTGAAATGATTTAGCAGTGTTTAATTTTCATTTGAAGTGAAAAATGTAACATTCGAACGGCACGATCGAGAGACAATCTCATCGCAAGCCAATGAACTATTTCATTCTCGAGTCATTTTTGAAAACGATGCCGAACGAGAATGGTTGCTCACCAATGTGCATAGTACGATCATTTCGATTAAAATTGACAATACTTCATACAAAATCAACGGCAATTATGTTCTGAGGTTTGTGTTGAATACCTCTATTAAAACATTTTAATCTGAGATAATTTTTTAAAATAGTGAAAGTCGACAGTTCGTTCTCATTCTTCACGGTTTCGGCGAAAGTAGGAGCTGGGCAATGTAAATTTCTCTTACTATTTCTTTCCTTTTAATGATAAAGATTTTGTTGTAGCTGGACAAAAATTATCGAACCATTATGCCAACGTAAGTTATATTCAGTGATTCTTGTTGATTTACCAGGTTTCGGACAATCGAGTGGTCGTGATTTAAATCAAGCAAGTTGGAAACGACATGCACCAGAGATTATCGTTGCTATTCTTTCGAGTTTTCACATTGAAAAACCTGTCAACGTAATTGCTACCTGCGGTATATTACTAGCATTCATTTTTTTTCTTCTATATAATTGTTGATCAAAATACTATAGGAGGAGCAGCTACGACAGTACGCACCATCANTCGATATCCTTTATGGTTTCATGATCGTAATCTCGTTTTCACGAACTCCGTTATAGGTGACTTTGGCGAATCAAAAGTTGGGGTAAGATACGTTCGATTGAAGCTTTGTATCCANCGAGTATCTCATCGCCTTGAATTTAGGAGTTTGAAACTATTTTAACGCAATTTAATATTCATATCGTCGTCCATTGGTTTCCTGATAAAGATCATACTCACTACTGTGTGGTAACTATAACTTCTTTCGATTCAATTTGAAATTCATTCTATTATAATTAAAAACTTCATAGGCATACAAACGATGGAACAAATTGCGTCAGTCAGGCTTTCGTCATTTACAACTAATCGACTTTGATACCCTAAAACAAACATCACAGCGTATCTATCCTGCAGTGAAAGTTTCCAATATCGGTCGTTGTGAATCAAAACATAAAGCAACAGTGTACCAACTCAGTGATGAGTACATTCAGCAGATTATTGATATCCTATCAGGAAATTGACGTTTGTCGCTTAATATCTTTGACATATAAACATCAACAATATGAAACACTGTTTCAAATCGGTTCAATAAAAAATTGAATGCCTAGTGNATTATGTGAGGCAATTAAATCATTCACTGGTCAAAAATGAGGCTCAAGAGTCAATCCTCTCTTATGAGCAATGAATTTTAGTTTTTCATAAGTTAATTGTTCATTTGTTTTTATGTATTGCCGGTAGAACTGGTGGAAATCGTTTGTTTGTTTTAGTGTAGATCGATGAATTAATAAGAATATAAATATAATTGCACTGACGACGAAATAAACAGATCAAAATCTCTAGTTTGCAGATGAATGAGAATCGTTCGAACGTACTTCTTTCAAATTATTTATATTGCTGTGGATAAATGAAACTGATGAGTCCAAAATATAATTATTAATATTCAATTTTTGAGTATTTTGAGCACTAACATATTATAGTGAAAATGAAGATTTCATTAAATAATGTTACTATCTTTATTATAAAATGTTTCCTTGATGGAAAACCCAAACATACACCACACAAAATGGCTATTCCAAGTAATGAATACATTGCAAGCAAAGTTCCAAATGTAAATTTATACTTTTTTTAAATAAATAATAATAAGTTAATCTTTACCATTATTAACCATCCAAGAGAAAATATACTTAGAAAACAAAGAATAAAAACACCAAAATTATATCCACAATTACGTTTCTTAGGACAACATGATAAAAACATACAACCCTGTAAATGAATATGTTAATTTTCATAATAAAGAATTCCAATTTCATACCATGCAAACTAAAAATCCACATCCATTGTGGAATCATCGATTGAATTGGACAGTCCTGTTTATAAAATTGACCGAAAATTAACGTAGCAATAGGAAGTGCTGTTAGTAACATCAAAATCATTAGAACTCGTATCATCTGACGCTTCATAATAGGGTTGCACAATCGCTCTTGGCTCTACGATACTATTTTCTACTGCTGCTTGTTGAATGTGTGAATTGGATACTGTATGCAGATTTTCAGCTAATTATATGAAAAATAGAAGATCGATTTTTTTTACATTCTATAATTTTAAGAATTTACTATTTGTCGGTCAAACAACCATGAGATCTACTATTTCTTAAAGTTAGCATTCGTGTCTTCTGCTTTACGACTTTTCATTATTTTATAGCCAATTCTACCTTATTAATAAAACTGAACTGTTTCTGTTCTACGTCGTTATGAGGAGCTCCCTTATAGGGTGTCATAACTAACTATGTAAAATGTTAAGATCTGAAACACAGATGATGCTACAGTGGTTTTCATGCAAGCCAATGCATCTACTATATTTTCCCCATTCATAATCAAACGTCTAAAATTTCAAGTTATAAAGATGCATTAGTTGAATGCGATGAACATGTTTAACATAGACCTTATCGCCTATAAATCGTCGATAAGATTCTACTATCGTAGTTTCTATATGTACTCGCTCACTTTGATTGGTACTTGGGTTTTTTGCATTATACACGACAATATGGTGTACATGTACGCGAGGGCCACCATCGGTAAAGTTTGATTCTTTTTGAAAATTGTACTTAAGGTCTGAAATAAGAAACATAATCTTATTATCCCTCACTTTAAACTGGTAATATTTTTATTATACAATGTTTATTTATATCTGTTGTAACTCAATCATGTATAAACCAGGCAAAAGAATTAGTTCGTTTTCTTTTGGAAAATATGAATGTGATGCAATATCTTTTGCATCGAAACAACTAATATAAAACGCAGTTCTCAAGCCATGCCGTCCAAAAAATGGACTATCTTCCAAAGTGCTCAGATGCTCTGTGCATGAGCTCACACCCCACCAGCAAATTGTTTTCCCACGTTCGTGTTGTGATCTTAAATCATTATTGGGCACACCGCGCCATACACGCATCGTTTTAGATGGAATTTTGTACAGAGCTGTGAAAAATAGTTTTAAATACAAGAACCATGGTTTGATTTTTCGACGTTGTTCAGCTTAAAGATAGATACAAGAAATTTCTTACTTAAATAGTAATCAAATAAAATAGCACACTTCACATATTCATCGATTCTTTTTTTCCTACTTGATCAATAAAACGATATTTTTTTACGTATAAAAGAAGAAAGAAAAAGGTAAATATGTTGTTGTGAAGTTTTTTTCTTTACCTTCAACAGATGTGTCTTTGCATATATCAAGGATACGAAAATAAATATTTAATCACAACAAGCCAATGTGTATCGCTTAATAATACATTCTCCTACTCATTCGATCTGTTCTATATTATTAGTCATATTAAAAAACAAGTATTTTTTTTCTTTCAATACAATTCGATTATGTCGGCACAATCTAGTAAGTATCCATGTATAAAACAAAATTTTAATTAAAATTTCTTGTAAAGTTATTTATTGCAATGGTTGTAATACAGACGAATTTTCAAATATTCCTTATAAATGTCAAATATGTCCAAATTACAATTTATGTTTGACATGTTATAATAATAAAAAACAAACTTTAAATCATTTATCGTCGCATACAATGTTACGAACTGAATTACCATCAACAATTAATCATGATTCATTTGGAAAACAACATTCAGATCAAATGAATCATCTGGAAGAAACATATTTATCACGATATTTATCAAATTTATCTGTTAATAATACTCAACTAAAATCAATTGCAACACTTGATAAGCTATCAATCGATCAATTGTATGAATATTTAATCCGACTGGACCCAAATTTAAAATCATTAGCAGAAAAATTAAAAAATGGACGTGTTTCTGGTCTTGATTTAATAAATTTTGATGAAAATGATTACAAAAATTTTGATGTTACATATGGAGAAAAGAAAAAGCTTCAGTTGTTAATTGAACGGAAACAATTAAATTTGAATGTATCTAGTTCGACACAAATGCAAAATGAAATCATTCAGTTAAAAATAATGATAAAAAAACAAGAAGAAGATATTCAAGAAAAAACTAACTCTATTCGACAACTTGAAGATATTTTCGAAAAAAAAGAACAACAAACACAACTTCAAGATGCAATTATTCAACAATTACAAGAAGCAATTGAAAAACAAAAACAAGAAATGGATATGTTAATGGAATTAGTACAACAACAACGTTCTCTTATTTCAGCTTCACAAAAATCGTAGAAATGATTCGAATTACATTAATCAGAATAAAGAATTAAAATACACAAACAACATTTACACGAAATAATAATATTCTAGCATTCATTTCTTTTTTTTCCACTTTTTGTATTAAATAAATCTAAAAAAATATTTTAAAAGGATTTTCATGTGAAATTTTTCAGAACGAACATGACCAATAAAATCCGATCGGATCCATACACAATCCGACTTTAGACTAGGAATGGCATTTTCACTTAATTTATAGTTTCACTAGAAATTATCATCTGTAAAGCAAGTTAAATTCGGTAAACAAAAAGTAAATCTATGTATGTTCCAAAAAATCTTTGAGCAACGATTTTAAAGCACTATGAGTTGTCTATAGAATGTACTAGTTACTGTTCAAAAATTCCTTCTCTTTGCTGAGAAAATCGAATTTTATTGGAGACACCTTAAAATCACCCAGGTATTTCCTGATGAATTTCATCTGTTCGCTACCAACATAGTCAAAATATACTTAAGCATGTTAAAATCGATGCCAAACTCAACAGACGTACAGTCCAAATCTTCAGAGAATTTCTGAAGGGTTTCGAGAGAAGAGTGACATAATTGCTTGGCTTTGGATCTCTCAGTTTGCAATTGAAGTGAAAAGAGTAGCCTTAGATCGTAAGACAGTTTACTACTACATCTATCGCAACATAATCAGAACGGAAATCATAGATGAACTAATAACGGATGCGCCAGGTGAAATGAGCCTCTCAGTAATTTCTTAATATCTCGACCATTTTTTATCAGATTAGACTTTTCTTTTCTTTTTATTCGATTCCTCGTTCAAATTTCTACAAAATGATTTTATTTTATTAACGCAAATAATTTCCATCATTTTGATAAACGCGATACAATCGATTAGTCCAATTCGTACAACTTTCAAAGACCACTGATTCACGAATCTTCTTCACAGAGGATTCAAATCTGGACTATTTGGAGGCCAATGATCCTTGTCAATAAATGATGGAAAATGCTGTTGACACCATTGTTGCGTTAAATGATGTTGGTGCGGTTTGGCGCCATCTTGTTGAAAGGTCCAGTGATCGCCGAAAACTTTATTCCCATAGTTTAAAGCTATAGGAAGTACCTTTTTGATATAGCAATCATGATCAACTGTTCCTTCATCNAAGATTACTAAGGGAGTAACACCCTTAGAGCAGACGCCAAGCCACACCATTACTTTTTGTGGAAATTTTCGACTATGATGAATGCCACCTTTTTTATCGGCATCACCACGGTCTACTGCCCACACTCGATCATTTTGAGAGTTATAGACACCGTCAATGTCGAAAAACTTCTCGTCCGAGAAGAGAATTTTCAAGGTATCCTCTTTTCGAAAATTTGTTCGAACCCAATTTGCAAATCTTTTCCGCTTGACCTTTTGATCATCGGAAAGTGATGGTTCGACAATCTTTTTATAGGGATGCAACCCTAAATCGATTTTTAATATTCGCCGAACGCTTGTTGCAGAAATACCGAGCTCCATCGATAATTTCCGAGCTGATATTCCGTTTTTTCGGCGTAAACGGTGTTTGACCTTTTGAATATTTTCTTTTGTTCTAACGAGACGTGGACCGCCACGAGTTCCAGTCAATTCGATACATCCAGTTCGACAGATCATTTGACACCACCGCCGTTTAAATCTCGATATATTTTTGTTGGAGTATCGCCCTTTTGGTACTTTGAAAGTACGATGCTTTGTAGGTCTTTACTTTTCATTCTCTTATGAGCTATTTGAGTTATNAATTTAATTAACGAAAGTTGATAGCGATTATCAAATGNAGATATTCATGAATAGTTACCATATATCGACATGATACTCCCTTCAATATTAAANACTTCGATTAAGCAAACAAACTGATGTCTTCATTTCATGATTTCTAATGATTTGAAATTGATTTCTGTNACTAGAAATCAGTTTGTTTCACTTCGGCACTAATACTGTATTCACATGAAGAAAAATTAACAAAATTGAATATAAATCGTTTTCAATATGTAACACATCATTCTATCTATCTTATAAAATAGATTTATATGCAAGTTAGTTAGTTAATTATTTATTAATTTCATTTATTGAAGATATTATGTAAAATCTTGTTGAAATCCAATGAAATCTGAAGAAATCGCAAAAATTCTATTACTAACCGATAAAATCTACAGGTTTNATTGAATTANCTGGGGTAACGAAATNGCAATTTTAATTTTAACAGTTAATTTAATCTATATTGGTCTCTTTTCTCTTTCAACATATGTTTATTGTAATTTTTTCANGATTAACTTGAAAATGATAATAAATATATCGAAACGTCGTTAATAAAACTAATTAGTTAACATTTTATCTTTTTATTACTTTCACTTATATAACTGCTGTTAAAAGTTTATTCAAGTAAAGAACGTATCAAGTTTATTGANGAAAAAAAGTTTGAAGATAATATGGATTATTGGACAGATCTAGAATTTGGCTTCTGGTTTATTATCTTCTTTCGGGTCATCGACCTTCGCTTCATCACATTTAGCGCCTAAATCAAACAGTATATATGTGTTGTTTTCTTTAAAACTTTACACTCAATCGCATTGATACTTACTCGCAGCATCGACAGGGGCACTTGGTTTTGCAGCTCCACTTTGATTTGATTTCTCACCAACTTCCTTGTTTTCTTCTTTACCTTGACCCGGAATGATTTCTTTTACTTTATCAGTACCAACCTTTACGCCGTCCATAAGTTTATCGGTACCGGTCTTTAAACCACTGACAACTGTGCCGGTACCGGTCTTTAAACCGCTGACAACTGTGTCGGTACCGGTCTTTAAACCACTGACAATTGTGTCGGCACCGTTTTTGAAAAAATCTGTAATTTTGTCCATCGTTCGAATATATAAACTTCTTGGAGGTTGAAAAAATAAGAGACTATCTGAAAATGCAAAACCGTCATCACATCGATGCAATCGTTGAAATTGATAAAACGAAATAACGAAGAAAAAAATATAAAACAAGATGAGTGCTTGTGACTGTCGTAATGAAAATCATCGAAGTGAATCGTCTATTTGATGAAGAGGCAGAACATATATGGATTTTTTTTCTAACACGTGTTATAAAAGTAATGATTATGTGCTCCATATTTTTATTATGATTGTACGTATAAAATGGTTAAGAATATGACTGAGGCGAAAAAATATCGCGGCGCTTACAATTGATCATATACGTGACAGAGGTATTTATTTAAATATTTTACTGAAAGATAGTCCATTCAATTCTCTACAAAACACAATGTAAACGATTTATGTAGAGCGAAAGTAAGTGTACCTAGGGGTGCCTTATAACTATTACCTCGGTAATTGGTAATCATTTTTATTGCTTTAATACTTATTACTCTTTGCCGCCATTTAGTTTAATTTTCTTGTTTTAATGATACCAGTGCTTTTATTATCCATTCTTTGTGGAATATGAAGTACTTTTGTAGTATTTTATTACTAATAAAAGTAATTAGTAATAAAGTAATATAAACAGAGTAAATATAATATGATATCAATGGAAAGGGCAGATAAGATAATGATACCTAAATATTCTTCTTATTTTAAATATTATTTTGCAGGTACTGTCAGAATTGCTAATCGCACTAAGAACTGCATTCTACTGTAACTACTTATTTTATTCTTTATGAATTTTTTTCATTAAGTTATACGGATATGTTAGATTTAAAATATTTAAAATTAAGTCGTCTTTGTTTAGGGCTGCTAATTATATTTTCTATACTTAGTATTGCATTTGAACAGCTTCATGAAGAGAAAAATAAGGACGGTCAATATACAAATGCTATACGTTATTTTATTGTAGCACGAGAGATTAGCTAATTGATTGGAACAATAACATATTATTCATTGTTAGTTTTACAATTTTTTATGACAAAAAAAGAACGAAAAAATAAATAAAATATTCTCAGATCAAATATAATGATATAAACTGAAATCTCATGATGAATACAATTGAGATATATTTGGAAATAGAGAAAATCTATCTTCACTATTGTTATATACGTAATATGACAGCTATTTGGACTCAAGTACAAATCAATGAATAATGCGAAAGGAAGCATTTAATAATAACCTTAGTCTGTCACCCAATAACGCAAGCTTATATATATATATATATTACGATAGAGAAAAACACATGAAGGACATGGATATAGATATGATAGAGGAAAGGAAAAAGATATAGTTTTAGTTTTACATTAACATGATGATACTGTTCTCAAATAGATGACAAGAAGAATCTGTAAGAAGCTACTATACATATTTTCCGAACTTTCTTCATTAGTTATGTTACTAAATGCTCTCCAGCTATTAAAGTAAGTATTCCAGATTACATACATAGCGCATCAAATTATAAAAAAATGCAAATAAAATTCATACAGAATAAACGAAAAATCGGTTTTTCTTCGTAGTATCATAGCTAATAACTCTAACTATCCATTTCAGTAAAAGATGTGTTATACTTCTTATTGTTGATATCAATAATTAGAGTTTTGTAGAATCACTTTTACATCGTAGATAATTTCAGTTAAATATATCTGTTTTCATATGATTTTAGATAAACAAACTATGCGAAGTACCAGAATTTGTTCCATTATACTATTATTAGTTATAGTTATGCATAGCCATGTTTTCTGCACAAACAAACCGATAGATACCTACGAAATAATTCATGAAGGAGAAAGATATCGTGTCTATTTAGATGAATCCAATAACAAATGTCTTTGGACTGGAAATGCTCCATTTTGTTTCATAAGTGGTCGTTGTCCACCAGGCATGACAACAATGAAAACAGATAAATTTGGTGATGGTGCATACTGTTGGGTTGGTTCTAAGGTTTATTGCTGTTTATTATCAACAAATTCAAATTAAAAACAAACTAGTTTATTTATTTACTCTTTCTAATTCATGTTTGCAACGAAATAATAATAAATTTCTATGTCTATGTTTCATACATATCGAATCTGAAAC
>JGI26540J51217_10002269_pt1 | contig 12385 bp, 15 predicted proteins | sample ThiBio_1000_plan_2_FD_51217 | JGI IMG/M metagenome (IMG submission 51217)
ATCAATCAATCAATCAATCAATCAATCAATCAATCAATCAATCAATCAATCAATCAATCAATCAATCAATCAATCAATCAATCGAATCAATCAATCGAATAGAGTAGAGTAGAATCAAGGGCAATATCATCAATATCTCGATCTTATCAAGTTCATGACAAAGCAAGAGAGCTTCTTGGCCATCGAACCAACACGATATCAACCACAAGAGAGAGATGAAGATATGAACGTACTCTGAGGTCTACCTCGGTGTGTGGGAAGATGTTGTTGCGTATCTGCTCAATCAAACTGGGGGATAAGGCGAAAGGCTCGTCCTTTTCAAAGTCCGAATCAATGCCCCAACTGGTTTCCGATTCCGAGTCGGACATGATGATTGATGGTCCACTCACTCACTCGAGAACGAAAGAGAGAACACGACAACGAAGCCACAGGACGAGCGACGCCAAAGAGAGCGGCACACACAGAGAGAGCAAAGAGTCGAAGGGAGCTTGCGAGCAGCAGCAGCAGCAGAGACGCGAGCGCCAAGCAGCAAGCAGACAACAACAAGAGGAACAAGAGGAGCTTCTTCTCGTTCTCGTTGCTTGTGCTTGTGCTCGTCCTCTTGCTTGTCGTTCAGCATCTCGAGCACTTGGTGCTTGGTGCTTGAGATCGCCACTCATCTCTGTTCCTGCCACCTGATCCACCACCAAACCAGAGAGAGAAGGTCGTTGAGCGACACCAGAGCGAGCAGGCTCTCTCGGTCTCTCAGAGAGGGAGTGGGAGGAGAGGGCGAGCTCGCCATTGGTCTATCATGGCGCCGTGAGTCGAGCAGTAAAGCGAAGAACAGGCTCGCCATTGCGCTACGCCTCTTGGTTGTCGCTCGTCTTCCCGCTCTCGCTCGCAGCTCCTCCGCCGCAGCAGCAGCACCGCCATGTCGTCGTCGTCCTCGTCGTCGTCGCGCACTCGCGTGTACGTCGGCAAGATCAGCACGCGCACGCGAGAGGCCGATATCCACGACCTGTTCAGCAAGTATGGCCACGTTCGCCACGTCGACGTGAAGTACGGCTTCGCCTTCGTGGTATGTTGCGCGATCTCGATCTCCCTGCGCGATTCGATCCTCACTTGGCGAGCTCGCGTGAGTAGGACTACGACGACCAACGCGACGCCGAGGAGGCTGTACATCGTCTGCACGACACCGACCTGCACGGCAGCCGCATCATCGTCGAGTTCTCGCGTGGCTCTCGCGGTGCTCGTCGCGAGCGAGGCCCGTCGTATGGGTACGAGGCACTCACTCCGTCGCTCTGTTGTTGGACCTGATGCTGATGCGTGCGTGTCGTCGTGCGTGTGCCTAGTCCGCCGCAACGCAGCGACTACCGTGCTCGTGTCGAGAACCTGCCGCGCGACATGAGCTGGCAGGACCTGAAGGACATCTTCCGCGCCGAGGCCGACGTGATCTTTGCCGATGTGTGGTTCGATCGAGGCCGCAACTGCGGGTACGTGAGCACCTGCCGCCTCGCTGCCTCGCTCGTAGTTGCTTACTCGAGAGCGGGAACAGAGCGGTCGAGTTCCGCACGCGCGAGGAGCTGCGCCGTGCCATCCGCCACATTGACGGCACGACGGTGCGCGGCTGCACGGTGCGCGTGTACGACGACTCGCGTCGCTCGCGCTCTCGTTCGCGCTCTCGCACTCCGCCGCGCAAGAGGCGACGAAGCAGCCGCAGCCGCAGCCGTAGCCGCTCGCGATCACGCAGCCCGAGCCGTTCGCCGCGTCGACGCAGCTACAGCCGTTCGCGCTCGCCTCGCGATCGAACGCGCCGCAGCCCGAGCCGTAGCGCCAGCCGCTCGCGCTCTCCTCGCGATCGAACGCGCCGCAGCCCGAGCCGCTCGCCGCGTCGTTCGCGCTCTCCGCGAGGCCGATCGCCGCGCCGTGAGTACGTTGCTGCCGCCCTCCTTGCACGCATGTCCCTCCTTGCTCCCCGCTCACTTTTGCGATCGTGCAGCGAGGATGAGCCGAGCGCCAAGCGAGCTCGCCTGTCGCCTCCGCCGGCTGATGGTGCGGCCGACAAGCCCAATGGCACCACGGCGTAAGAGTGCGAGAGACGCTCGCCACCACGCCCCTTCCTGCCGCTTCTCTAAGTCGTAACCCCCTTTCCCCCGCACCATCGGCACTATCCGCACTACCGTTTGCTCTCCACGCTCTCTCTCTCTCTCGCTTTCGCACGTCTATCGTTCAGACCGGAGGCCGCTGGAATAATACTTGATGATGATGGATGGCACGGCCCGCCGTGTGCTCTCGTCGTTTGTTGGACCATTAACTCGCGTGCCGCCTCGCTACTGGCTGGCTGGCTGGACCTCGCTCACTCTCGCTCGACACGCGGCACGACGGACGGACTGCACAATGCCAGCCGCCGGCTCGTGGAGTACAATGCGTTTCCCTGCCCTGCTCGCTCTCGCTCGCTGCTGCCGCTGGCTGCATTCATACCTGCGCTCCTCCTCCTCCTCCAGAGCGTATGCTGGGCTGGATTCGAGTCGTGGAAGGATCACTCACTGACTGGCTGGCTGGCTGCTGGGATTGGCTTACCTTACTGATGGACTCACGCGCTCGTGCTCGATTCGTGCGGCTTTGTATTGCGAGGAACGAGAGAGAAGACAAGATCGAAGTGGCGCAACACTACGCAGCCCACAAGGTACTAGTACAACGACGACGACGCCGAGCTAACTGCAGCTCGGGTATAGGCGTACAAGACAATGCCGTCGTCGTCGCTATCAGCTCGTAGCAGCCTCGGTCCGCTCGGTGGTATCCAACGTGTACGAGTACTGCACCTCCATCACCTGATCGAGTTGCTTCCATTTCTACGCAAGCACACAATCGGGGAGCACGCGCATTCGGCCAGTCAGCACTCGAATACAGTCGTTCCAGGCGCAATCAATCGGCATTACCTCGCGCCACACGGTGGCAATCGTTTGCTCCAGGTCACTGAGTGGCTGCTCGTCAGTGTGAGACGGCTGCTCGTCCGCAGTCGTCGAGTGGGGCGGCGGCGGTGACACCGACAGAGTCACTTGCACATCGCTTGGCAGGCGGAGCTGCTTGGTGAGGAACTTGACGACGTGCGCCAGTCGTACTCGGCCGCTGGTCGTCACGTAGCAGCGACGCAATCGGTACACTGCCGCCGGCGCCTTGGCATGCGGCACCAATCGAATCGTCACCTGAGGGAAGGAGAGGTTGCTCATGTCGATCAGCCACGGCACATCGACCGCTCACATCACAGCTGGGCTCGTTCATACGTTGTCCTCGCGCTGGCGCCTCGAACCACCAGCAGCAGCAGCAGCATGGTCGTCGTCCTCATCCATCTGATCGTCATCGTTGTCGCTCTCAGTTGCACGGACCTTCTGTGCTCGCTTGCGCCGTGTTGTTGGTTTCTACGTTTGTCATCAGATTGCAGTGAGCATCACCGATCGAACGCGCTCGCTCGCTCGTTCGTACAGGTAGCGGGAACTTCTTGCGAGCCTCGGCCTGCCGCAGCAGACCCTGTTCGAAGCTCGTGCGCAACGCATCGCGATTGAACGATTGATTGATATGGTCGACGGCCTTGACAGTGTTCTCTTCGTACTGATCGACGTTGCCGAGTATCTCGGTGATCAAGAGGTCCATCTTCTGGTCCTGTCGCAGGTCTCGATGCGACGAGACCTTGATCTGTCGTCCGATCGATCATCAATGGCGTGAGAGACTGTTTGTGATCGATCATCGATCGGGAGGGTCTGCCATGACATACACGACATTGTGGACATTCCTTCTTGCCCAATCGAAGAGATGTGACGATGCATTCGTTGCAGAAGCTGCTCGAGCCAGAGATTGCATGTCGGTGTCAGATATCGGTTGGCAGAATGAGATATCGATCGCGAGTAAGGCCTGCCGTACCGATGCAGACACTCCATGACCGTGCGACTGTTACGCAGTACTCCAAGACATACAGGACACGTGATCAATGGGTTCAAGACTCGTGCCGACTGCCAATCGAATCGATATCAATATCTCTCAATCGATATCAATATCTCTCAATCGAGTCGATTCGACGTACGACAGTGATGGTTGAATGATCGGATACCGGCACAACATGCAATGGTTCTCGATGCATGTCGTACTTGGTCAAGCCATCGATCGTGTAGTCGTCGGCGTAGTCGGCCGTGAACGACGGCTTGTGCTTCTTGTTGCTGCCCGAGCTCGAGCCGCTAGCTGCGAGCTCGTTGAGGACCGGATCACTGAACCCTCGCTTTCTACGACTCATTGGGTAGGTGGGTGAGGGGTGTTTGTTGATACGATCAAGGGGGTTTGTTGATGATGCGTGAGCGAGCAGGCGAGTGAGCGAGTGATGTTGATCGATTCGTATTCGCTTGGTTGCTTCGCTGCTGCTACATCAACATCAACATCGACCATCGAGATATCCAATTGAAGGGTTGTGAAGTTAGTTAGTGAGTTCATTCATTGAGTGATTGATTGAATCGCTCAAGGTAGCATACACACACATACACGATGACGCTCTTCAACATGTATCTGTTCAATCGGAACGGCAGCTGTCTCTTCTACAAAGACTGGCATCGGTACGCTCACTCCTCTCGCTCACGGGCTCCATCACATCGTCTGTTACGTACACACATACCAACGCTTTGAGGGGAGGGGTGTTCTATCGATTCACCACACGCAGCAAGAAGATGTGCGATAACCTCGAGGAGGAGTTCAAGCTCATCTATGGCATGCTGTTCTCGCTCAAGCGCTTCATAGCGCTGACCTCGCCACGACCGTATGTCTTTCACAATCTCGATACGATGACGACGATGGTGATGAAGATGGCTTGATATACCAACGACTTGGGGGCTCGGGGCTCGTGCAGATGCGATGGCAGCTTCAACTACTTCCGCACCGACACCTATCGAATGCACTACTACGAGACTCCGACCGGTCTCAAGTTCGTGGTGCTCACCGATCCCAACGTCGCTGATATTCGCGAGGCACTGCAGGAGCTCTACCATCTGTTCGTGCGATTCGTCGCCAAGGTTCGCGAACCTCCACGATGCCACGCTCGTTTCTCGTAGTCGCGTATTGATGGGCTGGATCGATCGATCGATGGATAGAATCCGCTGTACACGTTGAACGAGCCGATTCAATGCGACAAGTTCGTGCAGGGAGTCGACTCGTTCGTACGCGCGCAACCATGGTTCGCTGCCGAGCCTGTGAGCGTGTCGCGTAGGTAAGATGGCGCCTGCCTCCCGATGATCCAATGATCGATGAATCGTCTGTTCTAGCCGCTACTGCCGCTGTTGTTGTTGTATAGTTCACGCATCAAGCTCATCCAACCCCGCGAGTCCATGGAGATGTCTTCAAGGTCTAAACATCTCATTCATTCATTCATTCAATGGCATCACTTGATACTGTTCGAGCCGTTCGTTCATTCATTCGATGGATTGGCTTGGATTGTTGGATTGCGCGTTCTTGATCGATCTCGATCAGTTGCTTGTTGTCCTCGTTGCGCGCATATCATCAACACCATCAACACCGTTCCATCACCAGTACCCACAGCCCTCCCCAATCTATCCCACCCACCGACCAACCCACCCACTCACTCACTCACCAACTCGATCATGGACGACGACGCTCGCTCGATCGATCAACTCGTGGAGGAGATGCGCGAGTACAAGATGGCGCGCGACTCGATCGTGGTGTCGCTGCTGCAGACGCCCGGCGACGCCGCGCTGCTCGCGGCCAAGGCCGAGCTGGACGAGGTACTCGCCCTCACTGAACAACTGCTCCAACGCAAGCAGGCGGCCGAGCAAGCTGCTGCTGCCGCCGCCGCCGCTGCTCAGACGGCTCTCGACACGAGCTACACAGCTGGCGCGGCGTCCACAACAGCGGCTGCATCATCGTCGACATCATCATCAGCAGCAGGCGCGTCAGCTATACCCGTGTCGCTGCTGCCCTCAATGAGTTCCTCAGCGGCTATGCGCAGACACGAGCAGGTCGAGGTGATACCGATCCCCGAGCATCTGATGATCAAGCCCACCGACACACCCGAGGAGCGCGAGGCCAAGAAGAAGAAGCTGCACCAGATCAAGAAGCGCAACCGCATGGCGACCATCAACAAGGAGACCAAGGAGAAGCAGACCACGTGGAAGGCCTTCGTGCAGGACAAGGTGCTGCTCGATGCTTGGCAAGACGCTGTTGGTGTGGATATGTGGCTCACCGTCGTCATGATGCTGCAGGGCGCCAAGCGTAAGAAGGGCTTCATGACGACGTTGAACCGCGAGAGCATGTTCAAGACGCCCGACTCGGTGCACGGCAAGGTCGGCGTCATCGGCAGCGGTCAGGTACGGTACACCACACCCTAGAGACTCGTGCGGTTGAGGCTCACGCTCATTTGGCGAGCAGGGCGTGACCGACATACCCGAGCGACGCAAGGAGTACCAGAAGAAGGTCAACCTCGCCATACCGGACGCGTCGGCCGTGTAGATGCGAGTTCCGTGCGAGTGAGTGAGTGAGAGTGAGCCAGCAAGAGTCTATCATCGGGTACCCATCGCTCTATCCATCTCGATGCATCGTGCGCGAGAGCGAGTACCAACCTGTACCATCCACTGAGGACGCTGTAATATCCAGTGTGTGAGGAGCGTTCGAATACCATCCATATCTCGAACCCACCCATTTATCTATCTATCTACCCATCCATCCATCGATAACCAATCGAATCGAGTCATGCCATTCGATAGTAGTGCTACTGGGTTCAGAGATAGATTGAGATCGAACTCGACATCTTACATTCATTCGCTCGCTGCCTCTCGCTCAAGCACATCACACACATCCAATCACTCTCTCACTTCCAATCTCTCACACACACATTGAAGTAGCTGTATGATGATGCTGCGGTGGTGGCATCCGATCGCCTTCATCGGCGCTCTATGGCTTCGAGCCTTGCTACTCACGTCCGACCATCCAGTCGCCACGTCGCTCGCTGATCGAGTCGAGCTCGTCACGCCAGTCACATCCTTCCAACGCCGTACATATCTATCTCTATCTACCTATCTACCTACCATCGATGCGATACAACCTATTGATTCGATGCATCGAATACCAATCTCTCTCCAGTACAAGAGTGTATCTTCTGGCATCGACGAGGTCCATCAGCGTATCATGGTTCGGTGTGCCATCAAGCGCCATTGCTCGTGTCGCTCTTCGACTACATCATCGATCAGCCGCTCGTCGTCTCGGGCCTCTTCATCGCCATCGACGCCGTCATCGCATGGCTGCTGGCTCGATGTGTCTCATTGTATTTCAAGTCCAACGAAGCCGTGACGCTCGAGACCATCAAGCCTGACTCGACCTATCCTGCTACTGTCGCGTTGCTGTACGCTTGATCCAATCCAATCCAATCCGATCCGATCCGATCCATCTCGAGATCCATTGCAATCGATCGTGGATAGTGGATCGCTCGTTCACTCATGTATGGTCCTCATGATGTTGCTACAACAGATATCTCTTGAATCCATTCACGATAGCGACCTGTGGAGCTCGATCGCTCGTCATCTTCAACAACCTCTTCGTGGTGCTCGCTCTCAAGTTGGCGCTCTCCCGTACGTCGGCGCGCGCTAACGTGAGTGCGACCGAGAATGCAATTGAAGATTTGCTTCAGATCGATTGATGATCGAGTGATCGTATGGAGTAGCCTCGCTACTGGGAGCGTTCGGAGCGATCGTGAGCACGGCAGTGGCGAGCTACCTGTCGATCTACAACACGCAGCTCTTGGTGCCTGTCGTGCTGCTGATTCAATCGCGCAATCGATTCAAGGTATCTTCGAGCTCGTGCTCCAATCGAATCCAATCGAATTCAATCGGATTGAGTACTGATACGGTCAATAGGGAGCATCGGGCACTGGCGCATTGATTGGTTTGTTCGTGTTCGTGCTGGCGGATCTGCTGTTCCTCTCGGCAGGCACCAAGGCCGATTGGCGCTTCGTCGATGCCACGTACTTGTTCGTGCTCCAAGTGCGAGACCTCACGCCCAACGTCGGCTTGTTCTGGTACCTCATGGCCGAGATCTTCTCCGAGTTCCGATCGTTCTTCACCTACTGTCTGCAGCTGTTGTGCTTCTCGTACACCATTCCGATGGCCTTCAAGATGAAGTGCGTTTGCTCGATTCGATTGCTTGATTGTGTGCCATCTCGACATTGACCTTGTGGATTGCAGCAACCGACCAATGTTCCTGGCGTGGGCCGTCATCGCCATCATCGCCGGCTTCCAAGCCTATCCATCACTCGGCGACCATGCATTGCATCTGGCGCTGCTGCCGATGTTCCTGTCGTTCCTGGCGCTCGCTGGTCATCGCGTCATCATCGTTCTCTACGTCTACGTGTTCCTCGTCTGCTTTGGTGCGCTGGCGTGGTTCTCGTGGATCGAGCGCAACACCGGCAACGCCAACTTCTTCTACGCCACCAACCTCGTGCTGGCGCTCGCGCTCATCTGGCTCGTCACCGAGGCGCTCGGCATGATGCGCGAGCAGGACTACCGACGCAAGCGCAAGCTCGCGCCTTTTGCTCCTCCTCACGCTGCTGCTGCTGCTGCCGACACCGCTACCGATGCCACAGCTCGACCCAAAACGAAATAGCCTCCTCGTCAACAACAACAACAACTATCGTATCACTATGCTAGCAGTAGCAGCAACAACAGAAGTCGTCATCGGGGATCGAATGTAATGTGCCGCACAAAGATTACTACAGTTTACTGAGATCCTCCTTGGCTTTCTCGCGCAGTTGCTCGAGCGACTTGTCTTGCTCGGCGTACTCGATCACCAAGTGGCGGCCATATAGATGGGTGTGCTTGAGGTTGTCCATGGCGCGCTTGGCGTCTTGCTTGGTCACAAACTCGACGAACGCGAAGCCACGCGACTTGCCATCAAACTTCTTGGGGATACGCACGGCCTTGAGCTCACCGAATGACCTGTTGTTGTTGTTGTTGCGAGAGAACGTAAGCAAGTGCCACGAGATGGACTCCAGCAGCGTGCAGAGAACGTACTGGAAGATGCTGCGAATGTCCCTGGCCGTAGCCTCGAAGGCCACGTTGCGCACGACGAGCTTCGACGACTTGGCCTCGTTCGGCTGGTCGACCGGCTTGCGCTTGCGCTCCGACGTTTGTGGCTGGAGGCTCTTGGCCGAGAACTTGAGCGCCAGCGCGTGATCATCCAGTTTGACGCCCTGTTCCCGCAGCCAATCGAGAGAGCGTGCATGCGTCAGTCGCTTGGTGTATGCGAGAGACTCACGCAGCTTGCGTACCTGCAACTTCTTGATGGCCTTGATCGCGTCGGCCTTGTCAAAGAACTCGACAAAGCCGAAGCCGAGCGATAGCTGCTTGCCGGCAGCGTCCTTCTTGTGCGCTATCGTCACGCTACGGAGGCGGCCGATGCGAGCGAACAGTGCCTTGAGCGACTCCTCGGTCGTCTCAAAGTTGAGGTTCTTGACGTAGAGCGTGGTGGTTTGCGTCGTGGTGGCTTCCTCTTCGTGGAGGTTGAGCACGTTATCGCGCAGTTGCTCCTTGCGCTTGGCTGTCGCCACGAGAAAAAGCAGTGCGTCAGACAAGGCGACCCAAGGAGAGCGCCGATGCCGCGGGCCACGGCACACGCTACCTTCTTTCTTGCTGCTCTTGGCATCCTTGGGCGGTGTGTATTGCTCCTGGCGAAAGACGCCCATCGGCGCCCACTCGAGATACAGCGGCACGTGCTTGAAGGGCTTGTACGCGAGCGTGCGCATGGCTTTCTTGGCCTCGTTGACCTCGAGGAACTCGACCAACGCAATGGCTCTCGTCGGCGGCAGCACGACCTGTCGCATACACGTATCCGAATTCGACAGTGAGAATCACCGCCGCAAGTCAATCGTGCGCACGAGCACGAGAACGCGCACACTCGACGTACTCGACCAAGTGTGCCAAACGGCGAGAAGAGCGCCTGTAGATCGGCGAGTGTCGTCGAGTGCGGCAGGTTCTTGACCAGCAGCACGCGGTTGCTTCGAGCAACGTCCTTCTTGCTGAACGAGCCCAGTGCCTCGAGGTCCACGCCCTCGTCCTCGAGGATCTGCTTGGTCTCTTGGATGATGTTGGTCTCAGCGAGTGCCAGGCGAACGGCGAGTTGGTTCGACGAGGGATCGAGCAGCTCGCCCTTCTTGACCTTGAGCTTCTCGGCCGTGGCGTTCGCTACCGTGTCACTCTGTGTCGTCATCGTTGTTAGGCGGCATCGCTACTACTGGCCTTCACGCCACGGCGCCACACACGTACGCGAATGAAGAGCGCGTTCCAGTTGACTTGGTTCTCGCGGTTCTCCTTGAGCTTCTGCTTCTTCTGCTCCTTGAACGACGACGAACCAGCGCCGCCACGAGCATCGCCCTCGTGCTTGGTGTGCTCGACAGCCGGTTTGGCGGGAATCACGTGCAGTAAGCGACCCATGAACGAGCTCGAGTTGAGCTTGCTCATGGCGATGATGGCGGCCTTCGGGTCCTTGAACGTGATGAAGGCGAAGCCCTTGGGCTGCTTGGTGATGGCGTCGATCGACAAGTGCACCTCGTCGAGCTCGCCGTACTCGCCGAACAAGCTCGTGAGGTCCTCCTCGGTCGCAGTGTACGGCAGGTTGCGCACGTACAAGCGGCCATGGTCCTCGAGATCGTCGTGCTCGCTGGCATCCTCCTCCTCACCCTCGCCACTCGCTTGATCATCGTCTCCATCGGTAGCACGTTGCTTCTTCTTCTTCTTGGATGACGCTGGCTCGTCGTCTTCAAACAGCGAGATGGCATCGTCGTCTTCGTCGTCTTCGTCGTCTTCGTCGTCGGGCTCATCGTCGTCGTCGTCTTGCTCTTGCTCTTCGTCCTCGTCGTCGTCGTTGTCATTGTCAGCAAGGTCATCGCTGTCATACTCTTGCTCACTGCCATCCTCATCGTCCTCAAGGTTGGCTTGCTCCTCATCGTCCTCATCGTCGTTGTCGTTGTCGGCAAGGTCGTCGCTGTTGTACTCGAGTTCGCTGCCGGCCTCCTGCTCATCATCCTCGTCATCATCCTCGAGCAGTGCTCGAATGGCCTTGGCGCTCTTGCCCGTTCCACGTTGCTGTTGTGGTAGTGGTTGTTCCTTCGATGCCTTGGCCTTGCTCGATGTGCCACCTGCTGCAGCAGCCTGCTTCTTGGTCTTGGCGCTGCTGTTCTTGTTGGCCTTGGCGCTAGCGTCGAACACATCATCGTCGTCGCCGTCATCTCCCGAGTCGTCGTCGTCCCAAGGCACGAACTCACGCTCTTGCTCATCAGCACCATCATCGCTCGCAGCCAGCGCGAGAGCGGCAGGCTTCTTGGTCGACGGCGCATGCAGCTGCGCCACGCTCTGATCGCCCCAGTACGCGACGCGCGACTTGGGCTTGCTCAGCTCGAGGAACTCGGCGAGCTTGGCGTCCTGCTGCTGCTTCTTCTTGTCGGCTGCCGACTTGCTGGCGGCACCATCATCATCACCATCATCGGCGCCAGTCTTTTGGCGCTTACCCGAGCGGCTCTCGACCTCGGCGTCGTGCTCACGCAGCCGCTTGTGCGCCGTGGTGCCGTCCGTGTACTTGCTCCAAGGCTTGGGGATCGACGGATCACCGACCTACACACGAACACGAGATCGCCCCTCTCTATCGTTAGACACATGGAATCGAGTGGGTCTCTCGAGCGCGCGATAGATCGATGCATCTGACGCGTACGGCCTTGGCTTCCTCGACGTGGATGCGCGAGGTATCGATGAAGGTGTTGTTGAAGTAGCGCAGCGCCTCCTGCGCCTGCTCCGCCGTACGGAACCCGACGAACCCGAACTGCCGCGAGGTGTTGGACTTGGTCATGGCGATCTTGGCGTCGGTGACATCTCCCTTGAGGCGAGTTAGCAAGCGACAGATCGAGATCGAGGTCGCTGTCGAGGCAGCAGGATATGGTACCTTCTGACTAAAGTGCTCCTTGAGCCGCTTGGCCGTGAGGTACTTGGGCAGCCCCTTGACGATCAAACGAGACCTACAACGATCGTGATGAGTTTTGGGTGTACGAGCTCGAGACTGTGTGAGGAGACTGGGACAGGCACCTACATGGTGGCGGAGCAGCAGCAGCAGCAGCGAAGGCAACAAGCGACTGAGACTGTGCGGGAACACGTCGTTTACTTTACTCTCGCTGAGACACTACAGTCGCAAGTAAATGATGATGTGGCAGTATTGGTGTGCTACACAGTCGGTGGGATCTCGAGATATCGGAGGCTGCTCGCTCGCTGCGGCAGCATGATCACGATCATGATCAAAGGAACGAGAAGATCTCGAACAAGAGCTCGTTCGGAATCATCGACATCGCCGAATCATCGACCAGCGATCGAATCATCGTCAT
>JGI26540J51217_10002279_pt1 | contig 12357 bp, 12 predicted proteins | sample ThiBio_1000_plan_2_FD_51217 | JGI IMG/M metagenome (IMG submission 51217)
CGCTATTTCCGCCCGAGTGCTGGTGCCGTCCTATTCGCGGGAAGATCTGACCGCCGGCATCGTGCACTTCGGCGTTGGCAATTTCCACCGCTCGCACCAGGCTGTTTATCTCGATGCGCTCATGAAGGCAGGGGAAGCTAAGGAGTGGGCGATTATCGGCGCCGGCGTTACCGCGCATGACAGCGCCATGCGCGACAAGCTGAAGGGGCAAGATTACCTCACAACCGTCGTCGAGCAAGATATCGGCAAGACCGCCGCACACGTCACGGGCGTCATGGTCGACGTCCTGACCGCCGACGATCGCAACAAGATGATCGATACGCTTGCCGATCCGGCAATCCGCATCGTTTCCATCACCATTACCGAGGGTGGTTATTTCATCAATCCGGCATCGGGTCGCTTTGATAAAGATCATCCAGCGATCCGGTCCGACGGGTTGCGCCCCGATGATCCCAAGACCGTCTTCGGGATCATACTCGCCGGACTGAAGCGCCGGCGGACGGCCGGTATTGTGCCTTTTACTATCCTGTCCTGCGACAACATTCCGGGCAATGGTCATGTCGCCATGAATTCGATCGCAGGCCTTGCGCGCCTTTCCGACCCCGAGTTTGCCGATTGGATCGAGGCCAACGTCGCCTTTCCAAATGCGATGGTCGATCGCATTACTCCGGCGACCGGCGCACGTGAGATCAATCATTGCCGCGAGACATTCGGCATCGACGACCAATGGCCCGTCTATTGTGAAGAATTCAAGCAATGGGTGCTTGAGGACAAGTTCACCGCCGGGCGGCCAGCGCTTGAGAAAGTCGGCGTCACGTTCGTGCCGGATGTCGCCCCCTATGAGCATATGAAGATTCGCATCCTGAATGGCGGGCATGCCTCAATAGCCTATCCCGGCGAGCTTCTTGATATCCAGTACGTGCATGAGGCCATGGAGGATCCACAGATCGGAGCCTTCCTAGCGAAACTCGAACGGGATGAGATCATTCCGACCGTGCCGCCGGTGCCGAACACCAATCTCCATTCTTACGCGGATAGTGTCCAGCAGCGTTTCCGCAATCCGAAGATTGCCGATACGATTGCGCGCCTGGCCTACGACGGCTCGAATCGCCAGCCGAAGTTTATCGTTCCGGTCATTGTCGATCAGCTGCGCTCTGGCGGTGACGTCGACGGGTTGGCTTTGGTTTCGGCGCTCTGGTGCCGCTACTGCTTTGGGGTTTCCGATTCCGGCAGACATTTTGCGCCGAGCGATCCCCAATGGGACGCACTCCAGTCCGCTGCAAAAGCCGCTCGATCAGATCCGTCCCGGTGGATTTGTCAATCCGACATATATGGCACGCTGGCTCAGAGCCCGAAGTTTTCGAGCGCCTTCGACAGGTGCCTGAGGTCGCTTTGGGAGGCAGGGGTGCGCAATACCCTGGTAAACTATGCCAACGGCAGCCTGTGACGATCAATTGATCAATAGTGGCCTACGCTGCGGAGTATATCGATGCACTGCTATCTCGGGATCGACATTGGCACTACTGCTGTAAAGGCCGCGGCTATTGGTCTTGATGGGTCGCTACTGAAATCGTCGGAAGTGATGATCGAGACAATTAGACCCAGGCCCGGCTGGTCTGAACAGAACCCGGGTGCCTGGGTGGAAGCCGCGCATTTCTGCATCGCCAAGATTGCCGAAGGTCTTCCCGCCCGATTGAACAACGTGCTTGCGATCGGCTTTTCCGGACAGATGCATGGTCTTATCGCCTTGGGGGCCGACAATTGTCCACTACGAAACGCCATTCTTTGGAACGACGATCGCGCGTTGGCGGAAGCCGAATATTTGAACCGGGCGGCGCCGGATCTTGGAGCCACTCTTGGTGTTCCCGCAACGCCAAGCTTTCTCGCACCGAAATGGATGTGGCTCGCGAAGCACGAGCCGGAAGTCGCCGCTCGTACCAGCAAAATTGTATTCCCCAAGGACTATGTGCGAATGATGTTCACCGGCGACATATCAACGGATGTCGTGGATGCATCTGGCGGATGGCTATTGGATCAGACGACGCGATCATGGTCTGATCGCGCACTTGGGCTGTGCAACCTCTCTGCCAACCTGTTACCGAAGCTCTATGAGAGCACGACGGTTGTTGGCACGGTATCGCCTTCTGCATCCGCGCGCTTCAGCTTGCCGCAAGGAGTGCCTGTGGTGGCGGGCGCGGGCGACGCAGCTGCAGGATGCGTCGGTTTGCGAATGGTCCGGCCCGGTCAAGGTTTCATAAATCTCGGTACGTCGGCGCAAATCTTCATAACCAGCGATCGGCATGAGCCATCTCCGGCCGAGATGATACATAGCTTCAGTCATGCGCTGCCGGAGCGATGGTTCCGCATGGCAGCGTTGTTGAATGGTGCAAGCACACTTGGATGGCTTGCAAGCATACTTTCCGAAACGCCGGCGAAGTTGGCATCGGAGGCGGCGAGCGCGTGGTCTGCGGAAACGCCACTATTTTTGCCCTACTTGTCTGGAGAACGAACCCCGCACAATGACCCGCATGCGAGGGGAGTATTCTTCGGCCTTTCCTCGGCAAATGAGCGTGCTGACCTTGCTGCGGCCACGTTGGATGGTGTTGCCCTGGCACTGCGCGATGCATTCGAGGCGCTCGCCCGCAGCGGTTCCGTATCGTCGGTCATGGGCGCGACCGGCGGCGGCACGCGTGACAAGTTCTGGCTGAGCCTGATCGCATCTTCGCTAAATCTTCCAATCGAAGTTTATGGCGATGCTGCCAGCGGCGCCGCCGTCGGGGCAGCGCTACTAGCGCGTGCAGCCTCCTTCCCGCTAGATGATCTGCCACCGTTGAGCGTATCAGATCGCATCGAACCAAATCCAGAAATGTCGGAAATCCTCAACGATCGATATTCTCGATTTACAAAATTATATGCGACAACTGCTACCAATAGGGCAGACAGCTCGCGTTAATTCCCACTTGCGGCACGCATGATGGCACGATTTGATAGCGGGGGCATCGTCAAGTTAACGAAGCTTGGACTCGAATTTGGGATGCGCTTGAGCGTTGCAGGCTACGGCACGCGCTATGGTCTCTATGTCGAGAGTGCCCGTCCGGCAGATCCAGCATCACCGGGCGGTCCCGGCCAGCTGCGTGGAGCTCGGGATTAGGTCAATTTTTCTGAGCCGCGACAGCGCGCGGCATCAGTGAAGATTTTCTTCGATAGTCTTGTAGCAGGTATCGCTATTTCCGATGTCGGCCTTCGTCAGCGGTTTCCACTCGTCGCGATCAAAATCGAAATACTCAAGAAAGCACCGACCGGCATCGTAGCTGAACCATTGAGCCGCAAGCAGGCGACTTTCGAGACGATAATCCAACGCGAGATACATGTTAGCTTCGCCGCCGCGTGGGAAGCTCGCCGGCCGGCCAGTCTTGTTGTCGGCGACGACCACAAAGGAGCACCCCATTCCGCAGCCGATCTGAATAAGGGTATAGTGCCCTGCAAGGTTGGGGCCTTGGCGCATGCCATCACGGATACGCGTTCTGAAGGAATTGAACTGACGGTCTCGACCCCTGAAGTCCGGCAGCATGGTCTTTCCGACAAATCGACCTGAGATCGGAAAGTCAGCCGGGTTTTTCCGCACCACACTCGATGCGCCTGATGCGTTGGCGCCTGCAGCTACTTGCTGGGGCGATGGAACGTCGCACCCATGCCAATCCATTTGATAACCATACTCGCCTTCGCGACCGAAGCACCAGCCGACGGTCTGAAGCTTCGACGCAATGCGCTCGCGTCGGTCACAGGCCGCCAGAGTGTCATCCGAACCTCCGCTACCGCCCCGGCATGCTCCGTTTTGTTCTTGCCACTGCGATATCAGGCGGACCGGCGCGGAGGCTCCCTTGTCGGTCTCGCTGACCTTTCCGCTCTCCGATACGATTGTTCCGGTCTTAATATCCCAGACGAAGGCGAACTCCGCAGTCCCCGATGATATGCGATCGCCGGCGCGCTTTGCGTACCAATCGACATTTCCTTCGATCCTACAAGTATTCGAACAGTTGACCCTGAGAGATTGAGGTCTCTCGCTGTAGGCCCGGATGGGCCATCGTGTGGCAAAGTCGCGCTTTGCAGTGACCACCTCAGCTTTAGGTGTCGCCTTCCCGTAGAAGTCCACGGTATCGCCATATGCTCTTTCCATGAAAGCGACCGCGTCGGCGTTTCCGTGAGACCAGGCGTCATAATAGGCAGATATGAAGGCCCGGGCCCTCTGCTCGTCTGTCTGTGCTGCAGGTGCCTGCATTGCGGAAGAGGGAACCGCCGGCACAGCCGTTCCTGCTGTGGCAAACCGACCAGCTATATCATTGAGGTTGCCGAATGTTACCCCATAGCTTTGCATCTCGCTGGCGGTGAGATACCGCATATCGTCGCTGGGTACGGAGAGACTGACCTGAAGCAGCTTCGGATCGACGCCCATTTCCATAAAATACGACATTATCTGCGCGGTCATCGTCTGTATCGCAGCCACGGCGGTCGGGCCATCGAGCCCGGTCCCCGGAGCAAACGAAGATTGATGAACACCGATAGCGCCCGGCTCTGCTTGGCGGATCACCCCGCCGACGAATGCCAGCGTGCAGGCGGATGCGCATTGGCTGGCACGCAGCTGGAACGTCGCTAGGCCGAGCGACCGGATCATCCTGCCGTAGGCCATGGCTGCAAGGATGTTGCCGCCGTTGCTGTCAAAGGTAACAGCCTTGGCGCCGCTTGCTGCGACCTCCCGGGAGAGCTGCTGAGGATTATCCGACTGGCTGAATTCACCCTTCAGCAGAAGAACGGGGGCGGCGTTTTCGATTGGTATCCGCTGTATCGTCATGTCTGCATGCGCCGCGCCGAACAAGGTTGCGGATGCCATGATGGCCAGAACGGATCGACGCAGCAACACCGGTACTCACCCCGAAAAAACACCAGATGCATGTTATTGCATCAACTGCGACGCGCAATACCGAATGCGATATCTCGCCTCTTCAATCGATGCCAAAACTGGGTTGGAGAATTGCGCACGGCCTCTATCTCGAAAAATCTCCAAGAGTTGTATTTAGCTGTGCTTCCCAAGCGAAACCGTGATCGGCAAGTCGTTGGAAGCCGCTGTCCCCGGGGTCGGACATTCCATCGACGCTAAGGCGATGCATGCTATTGGAAAATTTGAGGAGGGAAACACTTTCTAACCACAGGGCCGTTGGTTCGAATCTGTTCAAGGCAGTCACCTTCAACCCTGGCCAACTCATTTCTTCGAGACGGCGTTCGCCTTGGGTGTCACCTTGGCATATATAAGACATAAGCGGCCCAAGGATCGAACGCCCGCATTCGCTGTTAAACGTGCTGGCTATCCGGGAGGAGGGTTTACTTACAGCGCCCAACAAGCTTTTGTAGCTGCGCAGTGAGGCCCCGGCGTTATTGCGAGCGAAAGAAGCTATGTTCTATAGTGGCCAGCTGATACATTATTTCCAGTTCTGAACTACCGTGCGGGGTGGGTCAAAATGTCAGTTTCTAGTGGTGAGGGGCAATCCAGATTTGCCCAAGGTCGGCTTGCCGACCCAAAATCTGTTGGGAAACCGGTTCAGCCTGAACATGATGCGGCCGCTTTCCTCGCCGCGATCGTGGAATCCTCGGAAGATGCGATTGTCAGCAAAAGTCTCTCCGGAATTATCACGACCTGGAACAAGGGCGCGGAACGCCTTTTTGGTTACACGGCAGAAGAGGCGATCGGCCAGCCCATCACAATCGTCATCCCCGACGACAGGCTTGACGAGGAGCCCGCAATCCTTGCCCGAATCCGTGCAGGTGAACGTGTTGACCATTTCGCGACGGTACGGCGACACAAGGACGGCAGCTTGATCGATATATCGCTTACCATCTCGCCAATACGGGATGGCAGCGGACAGGTCGTCGGCGCTTCGAAGATCGCCCGCAACATATCCGAAAGAAAGCGGGCCGCCGAGCACCAGGAACTTCTCCTCCGCGAGATGCATCATCGCGTGAAGAACCTATTCGCCATAACAAGCGGCCTCATTGGTCTTGCAGCGAGGTCGGCGCAAACGCCCGCCGATTTGGCCACGCGCATGAGGGACAGGTTGATGTCTCTGTCGCGGGCGCACGAGATGACGCTGCCTGCACTGGGCCACGAGGATAGGGTGGGCGACAGGCAGGCTACTCTGTTTCAGCTTTTGTCGAATATTCTCGCGCCCTATTGCCAGGAGGGCTCAGATCAGTGGCAGCTCTACGGACGCGATGTCGAGATCAGCCGCGAGAAAATCACCAACCTCGCGCTTCTATTCCACGAATTCGCGACGAACGCGGCAAAATATGGCGCGCTATCAATTGAAGATGGAAAATTGTCCATCACGGTTACGATCGAAGAAGAGGCTGTCAACATCGTCTGGCTAGAGAGTAATTTTCCTCCACAGGATGGAGCCGAGCGCGGCGCGACTGGTTTCGGGGCCAGGCTTGAGCAGATGATGGGACAGAGCCTGAATCTGAACATCACGCGCGAATGGCTACCCGATGGGCTCTGCATCCGCCTGTCGGCGCCCTTCGAGGCCATCGGCAGGTAGCGCTTATTTTGGTATAAACAATTGCTTTGGGCGTCTGTTGGCATTCAACGGTTCGCATCCGGCCTTTGCCTGGGGATTGCGCCGCTCATTGACCGCATCCCTCCAACCTTTGGGCAAATCACCAACCGGGCGGGATTTTATTCCGAAGCGAGCTTCCGCGCTATTTTGCTGCGCTCGCCCGATCTAATTGCCTTTTGCAGTGTCGTTCTCCCTTGTCACAACCGAAACACTACGCTCCGACAAAGCATCAACGACTAAAAGCCCATCTTTGACCGGATTCTGCCCCCGGCATTCAATGCCAGCTCTCGACGAGCCCCGCTGACGAACCTTGAATGGGATCAGTAACCGGCGCTGGCAATGACGAAATCATAGCCAGGATGTCGGTCGTGGCAGCGTCGGTCTGAATGTCGGCATGCTGACCTTCCGGATAAGCGCCGATAACCTCGAAGTCTGAGGAGCAGCCAAGATTCTGGTGCCCTGTGCCAGCGGGAAGGATCAAGCAGTCTCCCATTGAGACCTCGATCGGCTGTCCTTCCGGGCCGCCGATCAGCAAAGTGGCGCTGCCACATCCGACACCCAGAACCTCGTGGGCTCCGGAATGGTAATGCTGATAATCAAAGACGCCGTCTCTCCAAAGGCCAGTCCATCCGTGCATGGCGAACAGGGTCTCGAAATCTACCGACGATCCTCCGGTCGGCAAAGCATTCCTGTAAATTAAAACAGGGAACCGCTGGTTGTTCGGTACCCAGCCACTCGGCGGAAAGATGAGTTCATCGATATTCATGCAGGACTTTCCTCCATCAGCCACGGCGATGAGCTTGCACCGATCGAGATTTTCTCCGTCATTTAGATGCTGGCTCGTCTCTTTCGTCATTGATCGACGGCAGGAAAGTCTGGACGTCGCGCTTTTCCCGGTCGGATAGGCAGGCGATTTGTTCGTTCCAGAACCTGGCGGCTTCTGGAGGATCTCCTTTCCAATCGCGCGACGAGCCAAGGTTGTCGTCGATGACGGCGAGGCGACGACCGCCGAGACGCAGATATTCTTCAGCAAGGTTTTTCGATGCGTTTTTCATTTGATCCCTCATCTCCTTCGTGGGCTGCTTGAGGTAAACTTTAGCGCGTGCGAGTGGTCCCTGATCATCGCGGTCGGGACTGCCGGAAATAACCGAGCGGTTGCAAAATATGGTCGAGCATGACGACTGACCTTTATGGTGTGATAGCTCCGCTTGCAGAGGTCCTGTCGCTGAGGAAAATACCGCCGATCTCGATCGGACGCAGCACTTCTAACGATCGGCCACGGTGTATCTGGCCAACGGAAATCCGGCGTTTGCGCCCGGTTCCCATCTGGCTTTCTAATCGCGGTGCTCCGGCATCGCCTTTAGTTGATCCTTGGTCCAAGATGTCACGCCGTGGATCTCGCCGCTTTCGTCGCGCATGAAATCGAGATCGGTCACTCGAACCGATACCGGCTTTGCACCGATGCCAAGGAAGCCGCCGACGTCGATGACGACGCTGCTGCTGCTACCGGCACCATGCACGTGATCAACCGTACCAACCTTGTGGTCATCAGCTCCATAGATCGATGTGCCTTCCAGATTGGCTTGTGTGAGTTCATCTTCAGTTAGTCGTATGTGATTGCTGTGATCCATGGGTTATTCCTCCGTTTGATTTCGTATTGAATGATGATCGTTCCAGACCTGCTGTCCGCTCGACAGCTGCCGTCCGCCGAGCAAACTTCCTAGTGGTGCGCGTGATGGGCGGCATTGCGCTTGCGGGTCGCCGCCGCCTTCTTCGCCGACGTTGAACGCTCGGCGGCGGTGCGCGTCGCAGCAGCCTTGCCACCTTTTTCGCCACCTTTGTGCGCGGCGGGATGGCCGTTGCGCTTGCCTTGTCCGGCTCCGCCCGCCCTCTTGCCGCCGCCATCGTCTTCATTGACGGTTGCCCAGGCTCTCCGCTCTGCCTCTTTCTCCGATACTCCCCGATCCTAATAGCTTTCAGCGATGTGATCGGCCTTGCGTTCCTGCTTGTCCGTGTATTTGGATTTATCGCCACGAGGCATGGCATTTCCTCCTCTGTTTGATCTTGAGAACGAACGGCCGTGAGGAAGCTTTGTTCCCAAACCGCGGCGTGCAGGGAACAAGCCGTGATCGCGCGCGTTCGCCAACATGTCAGCCTGAAGGAAACAGCAACAGAAATCGGTGGATCATGAAGGACCAAACGACTTTAAACGACCCTCGCAAACTCCATCCTGCGCCGCCCTTCTCGAACCAGCCACAAGGAGCACCCGGCCTTGCTCGCAAGATGGAGCCCGTTCCCGACCATGGTGAAGAGAGTTATCGGGGTTCCAGCAAACTCGTTGGCCGAAAGGCCCTGGTGACTGGTGGCGATTCCGGAATTGGCCGCGCGGCAGCGATTGCTTTTGCCCGCGAAGGCGCCGACGTCGCTATCTCCTATCTCCCAGATGAGGAGGCGGACGCGATAGAGGTGATCGAGCTGATCGAGGCAGAAGGCCGCAAAGCGGTCGCGCTCCCAGGCGACATCAAGCAAGAAGCCTGGTGCCGCGATTTGGTTGAGAAGGCCGTTTCAGATTTGGGCGGTCTCGATATCCTGGTCATCAACGCTGGCCGGCAGCAATACCGCGAAACGATCGAGGAGCTGTCGACAGAGGACTTCGACAAGACGATGAAGACCAATCTGTATGCGCTACACTGGATTGCACAGGCTGCAGTGCCTCATTTGCCTTCGGGCGCGTCGGTTATTACGACCGCCTCTATCCAAGCATACCAGCCATCGCCAATCTTGCTCGACTATGCGACCACGAAGGCCGGCATCGTCGCCTATACGAAAGCGCTTGCCAAGCAGTTGATCGAACGCGGTATTCGAGCCAACGTGGTCGCACCCGGACCAGTCTGGACGGTACTTCAGCCAAGTGGGGGCCAACCCGACGCAAAGGTCGAGAACTTCGGCAAGGACAGCGATTTCGGTCGGCCTGGCCAACCCGTGGAGTTGGCGCCTGTGTTTGTCCTTCTCGCCTCTCAAGAGGCGAGCTTCATCAATGGCGAGGTCTATGGCGTTACCGGCGGAAAGGGCGTTGCATGATCAGGAGGGACGTGTGGCAAGCAACGAACACCCTTTCTGTCCGAACAGGTGTCTCGTTTGCGGTCCAACGCTTCGAGTTCTAACTCTCAGCGTCACCTCTTTCCAACGACATTCTCTGAAAAAGGGCCCGGGCTGAAGCCGGGCCGAAGTTGTGGGAGCGAGTTGACCGGAAGGGATCAATGACTCGCGCAGGCTTAACGGGCGCAGCTTCGAATAGTTCCTCGCTTCGCGGACGCGAGTACATTTGATTGGCCCGTCATTTCCCACGCGCGCCGTTCCAGATTAAAGCAGAGCTGTCACCAGTGAACGGGCTGGCGCTACGCGTCGGGCGGAATGTGGGAATCCACCGCGACTTCGCGGCAGCGATCGCGACCACTGTTTAGGGGCCGGCCAACCCACCGCAATCGCTCAGAAGCTTATAGGAACTGCAGCAACCGGTCTCGGCGTTTACTTGACATCATTTGCATGATTAGCACTACGCTGAGATCTGAAAGCACATCTAATTTTGCCATCTTCAGAACATCAGGCAGATAAATCGCGAGGATAAAGAAGCAAGTGAACTGAAGCCACCGGAAGATTGCAATCCGGCCCAGGCTTTCGGCCAACTTCCGCGCGGATAGCGGTCGGTGACGATTATGAAGCTCGCTAGTTTAGCGCATGGTAGGGGCGGAGCTCATATGAGCGGGGACATGACCCGCATTGATCACGAGGCGTGGGCAGGTCTCTTCAAACGCACAGCATCCGAGCCAGGCTAAAGGCGGGTGCGCAGACCTGGCACGGTGAGCGCAGGTTAAAGCGCCTGATTTGGGAGCATGGAATCGACTAGTTTCGATGCCAGGAGGGGGCCGGCGCGGCCGACCCCTGCGGAAATTACCAGCCCTGACGGCCATACCAATCATCGATATCAGATTTAGCCCTGTCCTTGGCCAAGCCGTACCGCTCCTGGATCTTACCTTCAAGTTGCTCGCGCTTGCCGGCGATCTGGTCAAGATCATCGTCGGTCAGTTTGCCCCACTGCTCCTTGATCTTACCCCTGACCTGTTTCCAGTTGCCTTCGACACGATTCCAATCCATGGGAAATCCTCCTGTTGTGTTGCACGGGAAGAATGTTTGAAACGCGTGTTTGTTCGGATCAAAGTCGCAATTTGTTTTAGATGGGAGATCTGCGTTGATCTGCAATTCCTCCGGGAACCTATTTTGTTTGCGTACCGTTAAATGCTGGATACGGTCAGAGGATTCGCGTTCGGGGGGCTTGGTGTTGGACAAATACAAATCTTTGACGAGGCGTCAGACATTGTGCCGCGATCGGCCGCTTTGGGCCTCTATTCCCGGCGGCACAGTGAGAACACGGCGACGAACTCCAGAGACGGAATACGATGTCATCATCGTCGGGGCCGGGATAAGCGGCGCTCTGATGTCGCACGCATTCATCGGGAAAAATCTGCGCATACTCATGGTCGATAGACGGGCACCTGTTCAAGGGAGCAGCCTTGCCAGTACCGCAATGATCCAGCATGAAATCGACACCCCACTTCACGTGCTTCAAAAGTCGATCGGGGTGCGCAATGCGCAAAGGGTATGGCAACGCTCAGCGGCGGCTGTCAAGCAACTCGGCCGGCTGGTGCACGATCTCGATTTGAAATGTGCGTTCCAGGCAAAGAAGACCCTCTTTCTTGCAGGGGAGGAATATGATGCGCGGGCGTTAAGCGGCGAAGCAGAGGCGAGGCGCATTGCCGGTCTGGGCGTGGACCTGCTAAGTGAGGAGACCCTTCAAGAACGGTTTGGGCTAAATCGTACGGCGGCACTCGAAAGCGCGATCTCAGCATCGGCGAATCCAGCACAATTGACCGCGGCTGTCCTTCGAAATGCAGGAAAGCATGGTGTAGAGATCGTCTCGGGCGTCGAGATCAAGGAACTAAAGGAATTTGACGAGAGTGTTGTCCTATCGACATCGCAGGGTGCCTTGTTAGTCGCTCGTTCTGTCGTCTTCTGTACCGGTTATGAGTTCCTGAAGGCGCTGGCCAACAAGCGGCAGAAGGTGGTCTCCACCTGGGCGTTGGCGAGCAGGCCAAGGCTCAGTAGGCCAGACTGGCTGGACAAATATCTTGTCTGGGAGGGATCCGACCCTTATCTTTATTTTCGATCGACAGCGGACGGCCGCATCGTCCTCGGCGGCGAGGACGATGATACCGAGGATGCCTATAAGGACGAGAAAAAGCGTAAGCTGAAGAGCAAGACTCTAGCCGAAAAGCTTGGGGATCTCACCGGGATATCAATTGGCGAGCCCGATTTCGAGTGGTCTGCCGCCTTTGGAGTGACGCCAAACGGGCTGCCGATGATCGGTCGTGTCCCGAACATGAAGAATGTTTTCACCTCCATGGGGTTCGGGGGAAACGGCATTACATTCAGTCAGATCGCCGCTACACTCATCTCAAGCGAAATTCTAGATCATCGCGACGAGGATTGGGATCTGTTTCCGATCTTCTGACGCTCTAGGCGTCCGAACTTCCGCGAACTACTCCGTGCGTGAAAATCCCGGAGCTTTGGCAACAAAGGGAACTATCTGTCACCACCCTGGTTTGGAAGTGGTAAAGGAGTGTTGATTTCCGTGAAGATTTAATCCGGTTTTTCGTTTGTCAGAGATCCGGCAAAAATTTAGAATAATCAATTG
>JGI26540J51217_10002287_pt1 | contig 12351 bp, 10 predicted proteins | sample ThiBio_1000_plan_2_FD_51217 | JGI IMG/M metagenome (IMG submission 51217)
CAGCTCGGCCAGTGCGCGCTCCAGCGCCTCCAGCTCGTTGCGGGCCTCGGCGCCGCGCGCGGGGTCGGCCATTTCGTCGGCCATGTCGTAGAGCTCCTCGACCTCGCCCACGCTCAGCAGGCGCGAGTTGCTCTTGCGCTGGTCTTCCGCCACGTTGAGCGCGATGCGGAACAGGTAGGCCGACGGGTAGCGCACCGCGCTGCGCACGTTGGTGTTTTCCACGCGCAGATAAGCCTCCTGCAGCGCGTCATTGGCCAAATCTTCGGAGCCGAGCCGAATCTGCAGATGCTTCCTGAACTGGGCGTAGCGCGCGAGGAACAGCGCGCGCAGCGCGGCCTTGATCGAGTCCGGCATGCGTGCCTTGCCTCAGCCGGCCGCGCGGACGCGGTACGGCCGGCAGTCGCGCGCGGGGTCGGCGCGCGGCGTCAGCAGGATGGTGATGGGCTGCGCCATGCCGGGCGGCGGCGGCGCGTCCAACTCGAGCGCGCGCAAGCTCGCGAGCACCGTGGCGTCGCGCGCGCCCTGGCCGCTGCCCTCGAGCAGCCGAGTGCCGCTCACGAGGCCGGCGGGGTCGATCCAAAGCTGGATGCCGAGCCGGTAACGGCCGAAGGTGTCGGGCTGCACGGTGCACAGCACACGGGTGATGGACGACTGCAGCACGGCGGCATAGCCGGCCTGGATGCGCAGCGCTTCCACCGCTTCGGCCTGCGCCTTCGCGGAGCGCGCGCTGCCTGCGTCCTCCGCCGCCGATTCGGCCGACAGCGGCACGAGCGTGAATGCATTGGTCGCGGTGTAGCGCGCGGCGAGGCCGGTGCCCATCAGCATTTGCTGCAGCGCGTCGCGTGGTGCGTAGTCGCCCTGCACCGCGGCGGCCTCGCGGCCGGCCGTGAGACTGCTCGCGACCAGCACCGAATAACCCGTGACGCGGCCGAACACCGCAAGCGACATCTCCAGCGGCTGCACCGGCAGATCGAAGCGCAGCAGTTCCGCGCCGCCGTCTTCGGCCGAGGTCGTGGCCGCGTGGGCCGCGCCGATCCACAGCGCCATGACAAGACACCAGGACAGTGTCAGGGCACCGCCCGATGCGGAAGTACGAGTCATGTGGCGGGGAGTCGGCAACGAAGGGATCTGTTGGGAGTGCGGCCGCGTGTGTCTTGTCGATTGCGGCCTGTCTGGCGTGCGGGCGAGCCTATCCGGCGCGCATGACCGATATGTGACGTTTGGTTTGCGCGGCCTTGCGCGAAACGTAGTGTGTGGCGTTCCCGCGCCGGATACAGAGGCATACGCAATGCACCCCGACGAGGGCGAACGCGCCGAAGAATGGGCCTCGCTCATCGAGCACCCATCACTCTTTCAAGAAGGAATCACCATCATGCGACTGCGCTCTCCCGCCACCTTCTTCGCTGTAGCCATCGCGGCATCAGCGGCAGCCCTGACGCTGACTTTCGCGGCACCGCCGCTGGGCGGCGACATTCCCGCCGCGCAGGCCCAGCCTGCCCCCGACTTCCAGAACATCGACACCTGGCTCAACTCCCAGCCGCTCAAGCTCGAGGAGTTGCGCGGCAAGGTCGTGCTGGTCGACTTCTGGACCTACACCTGCATCAACTGCCTCAACCACCTGCCCTACGTGAAAGACTGGAACGCGAAGTACAAGGACAAGGGCCTCGTCGTGGTGGGCGTGCACACGCCCGAGTTCGCCTACGAAAAGTCGACCAAGAACGTGAAGGACGCGATCCAGCGCCTGCAGATCACCCATGCCGTGGCGCAGGACAACAGCTACGGCACCTGGAAGGCCTTCAAGAACCAGTACTGGCCCGCCGTGTACCTGATCGACAAGCAGGGAAAGATCGTCTACTCGCACTTCGGCGAGGGCAGCTATGGCGCCACGGAGAAGAAGATCCAGGCGTTGCTGGCCGAGCCTTTGCCTGTGGGGTCTTGATGCTGGCTGCTTCAGGGCATTTGTTGATCAGCCGAGCACCGGCAGGGTGCCCTGTGCACGCGCCCCGAACACAGCATCAAGAAAACCAAACCCGGAACAATGGCAATGAAGAAACTCTGGCTAGCCCTGCTCTTCCTCTCAGGCGGCATCGCGCACGAAATACGCAACCCGGTGAGCTGCCAATGCATCACCGCCAGGCAGTCGGACGGCCTGCGCCCACGCAAGCCGTCGTAGCGAGGCCGCCCTACTTCGCAGGATGGTCGCGCCGATAGAGCTCCCACTCCTCGATCTGCGTGCCATCCGGCAACTGGCAAACCCCGTACTGCCCCTTGTCGTTCGACCTCATGAGCGTCTTGCCCCCTAGGCTCTGACAATAGACCGAGGCCGGATTCGCCATGCCGACCCGCGGTGGCGGCGCAGGCTGTGCGCATGCGGTGATCAGCAGAACACTCAACGGCAGGAATAGAGCTTTGATCATTCCGAAAGTGTAGACCCGCGTCCCCCGCGTCAGTCCACCGGCTCGACCGACGCCGCCAGCACATAGCCCTCGCTGCGCACCGTCTTGATGTAGCGCGGCTCCCGCGCATCGTCCCGCAACCGCTGGCGCAACCGGCTCACCAGCAGGTCGATGGATCGCTCGAACAACTCCGCCTCGCGCCCCTGCGTCAGGCTCAGCAGCTGGTCACGGCTCAACACCTTCTGCGGATGATCTAGAAACACGCGCAGCAGCCGGTATTCGGCGCCGCTCAGCGCCACCATCACCCCGCTGTCGTCCAGCAAGTGACGCGCGGTCGTGTCCACCTGCCACTCGCCGAACGCCAGCTTCGACGCCGCTTCGGTAGAGCGCATGTTCGGCGGCAGCATGCGCGTGCGGCGCAGCACCGACCGGATGCGCGCCAGCAGCTCGCGCGCCGAGAAAGGCTTGGCCAGATAGTCGTCGGCGCCCATCTCCAGGCCCAGGATGCGGTCGGCCTCCTCGCTGCGCGCGGTGAGCATCAGGATCGGCGTGGCCTTGTACTTGCCGGTGCGCAGGTCGCGGCACAGCGTGAGGCCGTCTTCGCCCGGCAGCATCAGGTCCAGGATGATCAGGTCGAACGGCCCCGACTCCTCCAGCGCCGCGCGCATGTGCCGGCCCGTGGGCACGGCCGCCACGCGAAGGCCGTTCTTCACGAGATAGGTTGTGAGCAGTTCGCGGATTTCCCGGTCGTCGTCGACGATGAGGATGTGGTCGGAAGTCTTGGCGTTCATGGCGGTGCGATGGTGCAGCCCAGAAGATCGGGCAGCCCGCAATGTAGCCCGGCCGCGCCGCCGGGCCGGCGGCTTTGTATGCCTGTGTATCCGGCAGGCCGGCGCGCCACACTACGTTGCGCCGGAGGGCATCAGCCGCGCGCCGAAGCCAGCCTCCACACCGCGTCGGCAAACACCTGCGGCGTTTCCTGCGGCACGTTATGTCCGGCGTTCACCACCAGGTGGGTGCGCGGGCCGGTGAACTTGGCGGCATAGGCGGTGCCGTCGGTAGCGGGCACCACGCCGTCGGAGTCGCCGTCCATGGTGATCGTGGGCACCTTGATGCTGGGGAAGGCGGCCAGGCGCTTTTCATACGCTTCGTATTGCGGAAATCCATCGGCCAGGCCCAGCCGCCAGCGGTAGTTGTGGATGACGATCTGCACGTAGTCGGGGTTGTCGAACGACGCCGCTGTGCGCTCGAAGGTGGCGTCGTCGTAGGCCCACTTGGGCGAGTTCGTGCTCCACAGAATGCGGGCGATGTCGCGCCGGTTCGCCTCCAGCCCGAGGCGGCCGCGCTCGGTCGCGAAGTAGTACTGGTACCACCAGCCCAGTTCCACCTTGGCGGGCAGCGGCTTCTGGTTGCCGGGCCGGTTGGTCATGATGTAGCCATTGACCGACAGCAGCCCGATGCAGCGCTCGGGCCACAACGCCGCCATGATGCAGCCGGTGCGCGCGCCCCAGTCATAGCCCACGATCACCGCACGGTCGATGCCCAGCGCGTCGAGCAGCGCGATCTGGTCGAGCGCCACCGCCGCCTGCTGCGCCGAGCGCGGATTGGCGCTGTCGAGAAAGCGCGTGCTGCCGTGCCCGCGCAAGTGCGGCACGATCACGCGGCAGCCCCGGGCCGCGAGCAGCGGCGCGACATCGGCATAGCTGTGGATGTCGTAGGGGTAGCCGTGCAGCAGCAGCACCGGAATGCCGTCGGCGGGACCGGCTTCGTAATAGCCCACGTCGAGCTCGCCGGCCTTGATCTGGCGGATCGGCTCCAGCTTGCGCGTCGTGCCGGCGCTGGCGCCGATGCCGGCTGCCTGGGCGCTGCCCATGAAGGCCAGTTGCACGGCGGCAAGGCTGGCGGCGGCGCCGCCGAGCAGGTGGCGGCGCTGGCGATTGATGGGTTGTGCGGTCATGTGCGTTCCTTCTTTCGTTCAATGAGTGGCGATGGAACGATTGAACCGGGCGGATGTATGCGGCATGTGTCGTGCAACAGGGGTTCTTGTATGCCCGTGTATGCCCGCGACGCGGGATACAGGGGCATACAAAGCCGCCGCGCGAAGCGGCCAACCCGCAACGCAGGTAATGTTCCATGTCCCGCCCCCCGGCCGTACACACTGCAATACAAAGAAGCGACAACCGGCCCCGCCCCGGACCTATAAACCAGCCCATGCCCAACACCGCCAGCCTCCCCGCGCCCGCCATCGGCCTGCGCCGGCTCACGCCCCGATCGCTCTTTTCCCGCGTGACGCTGATCATCGTCATCGGCCTTGCGATCGCGCAGCTGCTCACCTTCGCCGCCATCCGCTACGAACGCGGCATGGCGCTGCGCGAGCTGATGATGATCGGCATCGAGCGCGACATCGCGAGCTCGGTCGCCATCCTCGACCGGCTGCCGGCGGCCGAGCGCGAGAGCTGGCTCGCGCGGCTGGAGCGGCGCAACTACCGCTTCGTGCTGGGCGGCAGCGCCGAGGGCACGCCGCCCGACACTGCCATGTCGCGGCAGTTCGCCAAGGCCATCGTCGACGCGATGCGGCCGTTCCAGATCGTCAAGGTCGGCCAGGTGAGTTCGCCGCGCGAGGGCCTGCAGATCGAGGTGCGGCTGTCGGACGGCTCCACGCTGGTGGTGCATGCGCGCCGGGTCGACATGCCGGTGTCCAGCTGGGTGATGTGGCTGCTTTGGATACAGCTGCTCGTGCTGGCCGTGTGCGCCTGGTACGCAGTGCGGCTGGTGACGCGCCCGCTCGCGCAGCTGGCGGACGCGGCCGACGAACTCGGCCCCGACCTCAAGGGCCAGCAACTCTCGGAAGACGGCCCGACCGAAGTGGCGCACGCCGCACGCGCCTTCAACGCGATGCAAAAGCGCATTGCCGGCTACATGGCCGAGCGCGTGGAGATCCTCGCGGCCATCTCGCACGACCTGCAGACGCCCATCACCCGCATGCGGCTGCGCACCGACCTGATGGACAACGAACAGGACCGCGGCAAATTCCGCCAGGATCTGGACGCGATGAACGCGCTGGTGCGCGAGGGCGTGACCTATGCGCGCACCTTGCACGGCGCCACCGAGCCGCCCTGCCGCATCGACGCCGACGCGCTGTTCGAGAGCATGCTCGCCGACTACGAAGACTCGGGCGAGCGCGTGCTGCTCGAAGGCCGCGCGGGCGCCCCCATCGTGACGCGGCCGAACGCGCTGCGCCGCATCCTCACGAACCTGATCGACAACGCGCTGAAGTTCGGCACCGACGTCCGCCTGCAGGTGCGCATCGACGGCGACCGGCTGGCGCTGCTGGTGGTCGACAACGGGCCGGGCATTCCGCCGGACGATCTGGAGAACGTGCTCAAGCCCTTCTACCGCGTCGAGAACTCGCGCAACCGCAGCACCGGCGGCACCGGGCTGGGCCTGGCGATCGCGCATCAGCTCGCGATGGCGATGGGTGCCGAGCTCACGCTGCGCAACCGCGACGAAGGCGGACTCGAGGCCCGGCTGACCATGTACACGCGGGCTGCATTGCCGGGCTGACCGCCTCCCCACCACACCGTCCTTCCTGAACCAGCGGCTCGCACGGCGAGGCCGCGCAGGCATCGCTCGCTCTTTTTTTCTTCAATCACCGTTCGGAGAACCGACCATGCTCCTTCTCATCGTTGCCTACCTGGGTGGTGTGCTCACCATCCTGAGCCCGTGCATCCTGCCGGTGCTGCCCTTCGTCTTCGCGAGTGCCGGCCGGCCGTTCCGCTCTCATGGACTGCCCCTGCTGCTGGGCATGGCACTGGCCTTCGCCGCGGTCGCCACGCTGGCGGCCGTGGGCGGCGGCTGGGTGGTGGCGGCGAACCAGTACGGGCGCTACGCGGCCATCGCGATGCTCGCGCTCTTCGGCCTCGCGCTGCTGGTGCCATCGCTGGCGCAGCGCATGAGCCGCCCGCTGGTGGCGCTGGGCCTTCGGCTGGCGAGCCCTGGCGGCTCGCAGTCTTCGGTGTTCGCGCCGCTGCTGCTGGGCGTGGGCACGGGGCTGCTGTGGGCGCCGTGCGCGGGGCCGATCCTCGGCCTGATCCTCACGGGAGCGGCGCTCAACGGCGCGAGCATCGGCACCTCCCTGCTGCTGCTGGCCTACGCGGTGGGCGCCTGCACCTCGCTGGCGGCGGCGCTCCTGTTCGGCGGGCGGCTGTTCGCGATGCTGAAGGGATCGCTTCGCACCGGCGAATGGGTGCGGCGCGGTGCCGGCGTGGCGGTGCTCGCGGGCGTGGGCGCCATCGCCTCGGGGCTGGACACGGGGCTGCTGAGCCAGCTGTCCTTCGGCACCACCTCGGCGCTGGAGAAGGCGCTCGTGGAGAAGGTCGGCACGAACATGCCGAGCGCGCCGCGGGCATCGTTCGACCGCAGCGGCCTGATGCTCGCATCGACAGCCGCGCCTCGCCCCGCGCTGGCACTGCGCGACGAAGGCGCGATTGCGCCGCTCGCGGGCGCCACCGAGTGGATCAACTCGCCGCCGCTCACCGCCGAGAGCCTGCGCGGCAAGGTGGTGCTGGTCGATTTCTGGACCTACTCGTGCATCAACTGCCTGCGCACCCTGCCCTACGTCCGCGCCTGGGCCGACAAGTACAAAGACGCCGGACTGGTCGTGCTCGGCGTGCATGCGCCGGAGTTCGCGTTCGAGAAGCTGCCTGCCAACGTGCGCAAGGCGACGAAGGACCTGGGCATCGGCTTTCCCGTGGCGGTGGACAGCAACTACGCCATCTGGCGCGCGTTCGGCAACCAGTACTGGCCGGCGCTGTATTTCGTCGATGCGCAGGGGCGCATCCGCCATCACCAGTTCGGCGAAGGCGGCTACGAGAAGTCGGAGCAGGTCATCCAGCAGTTGCTGGCTGAGGCGGGGCGCGGCGCAGCGGCCGGCCCGCTGGTGTCGCCCGAAGGCCAGGGCACGCAGGCGGCGGCCGGCGCGTCGCCTGCCCTCTCGGGCGAGACCTACCTGGGCTACGAGCGCGCGAGCAATTTCGCGTCGCCCGGCGGCATCGCGAGCGACCGTGCCCGCGTGTACCAGGCGCCTTCTTCGCTGCGCGAGAACCGCTGGGCGCTTTCCGGCGAATGGACCGTGGGCGCCGAACGCGCTGTGCTGGGCAAGGCGCAGGGGCGCATCGCCTACCGCTTCCACGCGCGCGACCTGCACCTGGTGCTGGGCCCGTCGGCCGACGGCACGCCGGTGCGCTTTCGCGTGCGGATCGACGGCAAGCCGCCGCTCGCGGACCACGGCACCGACACCGACGCGCAGGGCGACGGCACCATCGATACGCAGCGTCTCTACCAGCTCGTGCGCCAGTCGGCGAACGGCGCGGACCGGCTGTTCGAGATCGAGTTCCTCGACGCGGGCGCGCAGGCCTACGTCTTCACCTTCGGCTGAATGTCCGGCCCGCGTCTTTACGATGACTTGTGCTGTGCCTAGACTGACCGGTTCGCCGCCGCTGCGGCAGGCGACCAGAACGAATCTTGGAGGTGCGAGGATGCGCGAGTTCTTGATGTATGGCGTCGCCGTCCTGGCGGCATGCGGCTTCGGCGGTGCGGCAGCGACCGAGCCGGCGCAACAGTCGCCGGCGGCGGGCGCCGACAGTTGCGTGGAGGTGGTGGTCAACGGTGAACGCACACCCTCCTATTCCTGCCTGACACAGAAGCTGCAGCCCACGGCGCCGCCGCGCGGCCCCGATGGCGCCCAGCCGGGCCTGGCCTCGGAGGCCATCACGCAAAGGCCGTCCAATCAGCTGGGCCTGTTCAACCAGGCGGCAACCAGCAATCGCATGGGCAACACCTTCGGCACCTCGGTCTACCCGCAGCGTCCGCCGCCGGTGGTGCCTTCTTCGCCGCTGATTCCGCGCCCCTGAAAAACGGCCCGCTCAGGGCCGCCCGGACTTGCCGGCCCGGCTGGGCGACCCGCGCGGCGTTTCGAACATGTCGGGCGCGAACATCGGGCTGGCCTGGTGCGGCGCGATGTGCGAGAGGTTCTCTTCCAATGGCAGCAGGCCGCCGAAATCGGTGGCCGCGAAATCGGCGTCCACATGCACGCCGTGCTCGTCGCGCCGAACGAGGCCGCGGCTCTCCAGGTCGCGCATGGTCTTGTTGACCACCTCGCGCGAAAGGCCCGAGTAAGAGGCGATCACCGACTGGGTGATGCGCTTGTCGTAGCCGCCGGTCACGGCCGGGGCCAGCTGCGTCAGCTGGTGCAGCACGCGGCTCACCAGGTCTTCGGACGACAGCGCGGAAATGCGGCGCAGTTGCCCGCGAATGACCGACATGCGCTTCATGGCTAGGCCCAGCAGGCCGATGGCCACTTCGGGGTACAGCCCGCACAGCTTGCGCACGGCCGCCACGGGCACGAGGTAGACAGAAGACGGCAAGGCGGCGACGAGCGTCTGCATGGCCTGGTAGCGGTCTTCGCTGAATGAGGGGCTGAGAAAGAAATCGTCCTGGCGAATGAAGTCGGTGGTGACGTCGCCGCCGTCTTCGCGGCCGTGCGCGACCACGCGCAAGAGGCCGCCCGCCACGCAGTAGATGCGGTCCGTCCATTCGTCGGCGTTGAGCACGACGTCGTTGCGCCGGTACGAGCGCAACTCGCTGCACTGGACCAGGGCCGCGCGCTCGGCGGGCGGCACATTGGCTATGAGGGGATGCAGATACATGGTTGAAGGTGTTCCTGGCGAGAGGGCGAGCCGGGGACGATGCGGATCGTTCCGAAACCGGCGTACGGCATGCCCAACCCGGCACGGCCCCGCCCTTGGGGCCTGCGACGCCGGACCGCGCAAGCGGCCCGGGCGGACAAGAAGCCCCGGCGAAAGAGGTTTCGCCGGGGCTGGAGCGGCAACCCTTAGCGGGCCGACGCGATCGTCGACACGGCGGAGTTGCCCACCGCCGTGGCGGTGACCTGGTTACCCGCGGCGCGCAGCGTGCTGCCGCTGACCGCACCCGTCACACCCGCGCCGTAGCTCACACCAGTGGCCGTCGCGACGATGGCGCCGCTGTTGGTCTGGTAGTTGCCGATGGCAGCGGTCGGACGGCCGGTGGCCGGCGCAGTCACGGTCAGCGTGTTGGTCGCGCTGTTGCCGTACGCCTGTGCCGCCACGGTGTTGCCCGTGATGGCAGCGGTGCCGTTGGTCAGGCCAGGGGCGGTGCCCGTGCCCACGCCGTTCAGCGCGACCTGGTAGGTCCCCGTGGCGTTGGAGGTCACCGCACCCGTGTTGCCTTGGGTGTTCAGCACTGCGGCCGTGGCCTGCGTGCCAGCCGGCGTGCTGCCTGCCGTCGCCGCGGTCGAGGTGCCGTAGCTGCTGCCTGCCGCAACGTTCAGCGCGTTGGTGGCTGCGTTGCCGCGAGCCAGCGCCGTGGTGCTGTTGCCGTCGATCGTCACGCCGCTGTTCAGTGCCGCGGCCGTGGCCGGTGCGGTGCCGTTCAGCTGGAACGTGGCCGAGGTGGTGGCGTTGGACGTCACTGCCGCGGAGCTGTTCTGCGTGTTGACCAGGCCGGCGTTGGCACCTTGCAGCGCAGCGCCGTTCAGGGCCACGCTGTTGTCGGCGCGGTTGGCGGAAGCCTCGGCCGTGGTGCTGTTGCCGGTGACGGTCACGCTGCTGTTGACCAGGCCCGTGGTGGCGGCTGCAAACTGGTCCTGGTTGTACAGGCGCGTGCTTGCCGTGCTGGCGACGCTGGTCGTGGCAACCTGGTTGTTCTTCAACACATGGTCGCCGGTGGCGGTGGCCGAGGTCAGGTTGGCATTGACGGCGGCGCCGACGGGCGTCACGTTGGTGCCGCTGACGGCCAGTGTGTTGGTCACGTCGTTGATCACGCCGAGCGACACGTTCTTGTTGCCCGTGAGAGCAACCGACGAGTTCGACACAGCGCCCGGTGCGTACAGCTCGAGGGCCGAGCTGGCCGAGACGGCTGCCGCGCTACCCTGCTGCGACGACAGGGCCGTGATGGTCGCCACGCTGTTGCCGCTCAGGGCGACGCTGTTGGACGCCGTGTTGGCGACCGCGCTGCCGCGCTGGCTGTTGTTCGACACGCTCACGGTCGAGCCGGAGATGGCGGCGCCCGCGGTGGTGTCGACGGCATAGGTGCCGAACACGCTGGTCGTGAGACTTGCGCCTTCGTTCACTTGCTGCACGTTCGACAGCGCATGGTCGGCCTGCGCACCGGTACCGGCTGCCAGCGGCAGGTTGCCCGCCGTGGCCACGGTGTTGCCGCTGCCCGCAGCGATATTGCCGCCGGTGACGGACACGCTGTTGGTTGCGGTGTTGCCGGTGACCGCGCCATTGGCGGTGTTGCCGTTGACGCTCAGCTGCGAATTGGTGACCGCGCCGGCCACGGCGACAGTGACGCCGCCCTGGTTCGGAACGGCGGGAGAGCCGCCCGAAGCCGGAATGATCCCGGCGTACGTATTTCCGACTGGCGTGTTCAGCGCGTTATAGAGCGAACTGCTGATGGTCGTGCCCGACAGGTCCCGATGAAGTTCCAGCGAGGTGGGTGTCGTGCGTGTCCAGCCATTCGCCGCCAGGTACGCTGCTTGCGCCTCGCTCGTCACGGTGGTCGTGACCACCGAGCCGGAGGCCAGCAGGTACGTGTCCGTCCCAGCGTCGAACGTGCCGCTCAGAGTCCCCTTACCCTGATATTGGAACGGGACAGCCGGCGACGGTGCAACCGCGGCCGTTCCCGCCAGACCGATCAGCGCACTCACGTCGGCACTGGTGCTCTGCGCGTTCTGCAGCGCGCCGGAAGTGGCGATCGTGGTGCCGGCAAGAGTCAGGCCGTTGGTCGCGCTGTTGCTCGTGGCCGAAGCGCTGGAGCTGTTGCCATTCGATGCGACCGTGGAGCCCGTGACCGAGCCGCCGATGGACGTGCGCACCTGTGCGGCGGTCGGCGCGGCCGGGTTCGTGGTCATGTCACGCTGGGAGGCGATGACAGAACCCGAACCGGTCTGCACGTTCTGCACGCTGAACGAAGCGTCGGTGGTCAGCACCCCACCGTTCGACACGGCGCCCAGGCGGGCGGCGGCGGTGTTGGCGGTGGACAGCGCATTGCCCGTCACCGACAGCGTGTTGCCGCTCGCGCGGTTGCCGACGGCCAGTGCCTGGATCTGGTTGTTCGACGTGGAGACCGAAGAGTTCGCGAGGTTGTCCTCGATGCTCGTGTTCACCACCGAGCCGCCGGAAGCGGTTGCCGCAACGGCGCCGGCCACGTTCTGCACGCTGGTCACGTTCGCCACCGACGAGAAGCCGGTGGTGGTCACGCCGGTGCCCAGCGCGAGCTTCGCGCTGTTGGCCACGTCGTTGCCGTAGGCCGCGCCGACGTAGGCGTTGCCTTCGTTGGTGACGGTGCCGCGGGTCACGTTGCCTTCGATCAGCACTTGCAGCGAGCTGACCGGCAGGATCTGCGCGGTGCCGGCTGCGGTGGCGGTCACGTCGCCGAGCGCCGACTGGTTGCTCAGCACGCTGTAGCCGGCGTTCACGTTGTTGCCGACAGGCGTCACGATCGAAGCGGGTGCCGTCACCGAAGCGACGTTGGCGCTGTTGGCCGCGACGTTCAGGGTGTTGGATGCCGAGTTGGCATAGCCGACCGCGCGCTGCAGGTTGTTGGTGAGCGCCACGCTGCTGTCGGTCGAATGCGTGCCGAGGTACGCAGTGGCCGTGGCGCCGAGGAGCTGGGCTTCCACCGACGAATTGCCGTCGACAACCTGCACGTTGGCCACGCCGGCGCCCGAACCTACGCTGGTGCCCGTGAGCGACAGCGCGTTGCCGGCGCTGTTGCTGACGGCAACGGCTTCCTGGGTGTTGCCGGTGACCGAGAAGGAGCTAGGAGCGTGCGCGGCAGAAGGCGTGACGAGTGCGCGAAGGCTTGATAGATTTGGCGCATGCCCGTGAGCTACCTGCCCTATGAACCGCAG
>JGI26540J51217_10002315_pt1 | contig 12241 bp, 14 predicted proteins | sample ThiBio_1000_plan_2_FD_51217 | JGI IMG/M metagenome (IMG submission 51217)
TTGTCAAATTTGTACGCAGTTCATCACGTAAAATATCATCAAGAGTCAAACCAATACTTTTAATATAACCAACATCTACAAAGTTTGCAAACAAAAATGTTTTTCTTCGGTTTTTAGTCATTTGAAAAATGAAATCAATGCTTACTGATTTGCTTAAACGTAAAATTACTTTGACCAGATATAGTAATTGAGAAATTTCCAATTGTTTTTGGACGATGTGTTGTTACAACTAATACATATCGAGTATTCATTTCAAGATTAACGAATAATTTGAATTGCCCTTCATTACAAGATCCATCATGTTGCGAAAGTAAATTTTCAAATGGTTTCAAGGCATTGAAATCATTTTTGTAAATATAACCATATGTATTATTCATATTACCTTTACTCCAAATAACATATTCACCCGATGTAATCATCTTCATTTCGAAAGTTGCAAAGTAACATTTTGGAATTTTAAAATCTCGATAATATGTTGGACTGTCAACAGTTAATTGTGATGAATATTCATATTGAATTTTTACTGGTGTACCTGATTAAAATGTTCTTTAAAAACTAACATTGTGAAAGCATACATGCACTTACTGATGGACTTGAAAGTAACTTGCCCATCACCCAATGCCACGATGGAGAATGCGCTCGTTTGTTTTGTCTGACTTGTTGTTACAACTAATACATATGTCATGTCATCAGTAAGACGAATATTAAGTCTAAACTGTAAATTCGGCTCGCTATCATCGTCTGCAGAAAATTGATTCTCGGATGGATTCAGTGGGTTAAACACATTTCTATAAATCAATCCATATACATCCGTGCCACTGTAGCTACGAAAGCTATAATAACCAGTTACATTCACTTTCACTTGAATAGATTCATAATAAAAGTATTTTTTGTCACAATTCCGACTGTATCTTTGATTATTAGTAAATAATGATGAATGATAAGTGTTTTGACGAGGCAATAAACTATAAACTAAATAACAAATAGAATTAGTGAGACATCATTTCCTGTGTGAAAACTCCTAAGAGCTTTCAGATGGTCAAAATCAAAGCTTTTCCACTCGACTCAATTCAATAAAATAATATCAAAACAAATTTACTTTTTTCTGTTTGATTTTATTTCAACTTACCACAAGATTTTTCCAAATATTCAAATTTTTGAATTCGATGATTGACTTGATCAACAACAAACATGTTTCCAAAACGATCGAAACTAAAACGATATGGCTCAGATAATCTATTAGATTGTGAACCTTCTCCATGACATCCAACTAAACATCGAAAAACATTTGAACTCGATCCAACAATACGATGATTCAAATAATCTACGATAAAGAAATTTTTCTCAGCGTCCAAAACGATTCCAGTTGGCACAACAAGATTAATTGTTAAACTTAGTGAATCCGATCCTGCTACTGTAATACCATTTAATTTTCCTGATGGAAATAATTGCACCCGATCATTTACACTATCTGCTACATATAAATCGAAGTTAATATCGACAAAAATTCCAACGGGTTCATTCAGTTCATTCGATGTTGATCCTTTGGAACCTGTTCCAGCAACAACAGTTATCGATGTTATATTTGGATCATTCAACGACTTTTTCACTACTTGATGTTCATGGCGCATCGAACAATAAGGAGTATGATTAATATCGACAAACAATTCAGAACACCATGACTCAGTATACATGACAATGATTAATTTATTTGTACTTGCTTCCCATTTCAGTACTCTATCTGCATCATCAATGAAAATATCTCCATTTAATGTAATGAAGAGAGATTCGGTATATGTAAAATTTTCATGATAGATTTCTATTGGATTGATACTCTCTTCGTACCAAACTAAGATTGTGTGGTTATCTCGATTAGTGACATAGATTGTATTGTTTGTATTGATAAATATGGTGAAAGTATAATTGCCAACTATGGATTGGTTAGCGAAAGTGATTGGATTTGGATTCCAAGATGCTGTTGGACAAAACTTTGGTTGATTGAAGGAAGATGCTAAACAGAAAAAGAAAAGTGTTTTCCTTGAAGCAATCTGAAACTTTTTATTAAGGTATAGATTAGAAAGATCTTAAACATTGATAGTGATTAAAATGAATGTTTAAGTCAAGCAACATGCTGTTGATTGTTCAAAGAATAAAGAAAACATTTGATCATTTAATTTCGCGTTATCATTAATGATTTGATAAAGAAATATTTTTTCTCAATTGTATCGAATGATATCTCACAAATAAATTGATTTACCTGAGATTTTGTTTTTCAAAATGAAAATAATAAAAATAAATATGAAAAAAATCTTCGACATATAGACAAAGATTTCTTTATGATATCAATAAACTTCGTATTCTTGATTCAACGTAGAGTGATGCTTCATCATGAATTTTCTTTCTATTTATATTTGTATATCTCTCTCTCAGTTTTACTCATTTCTTTTCCGGTAGAAAGTAAGTATTTACAGGAAAAAAAACATATTCTCATCGACACAAAAAAGACTTCGATGTATATTAAAAGATGATAACAAAAGAAATTAATCATTTTATTCGTTTATATTACAAAATCTTCTTTTTTTTAATTTTAGCGAAGAAGAAATATGATAAAGAGAATAAAAATTGGTCTATCGAATTTGCACATTAATTATAAAACGTGTCTTAATTAAAAACAAAATGTTAACTTTGATTGACGTCAATGAAAGAAATATGATCTGATTATGTGACCGAATTAAATAAAGTTAACTAGTGCGAGTCAGATTCTGTATTGACATAGAGACAAAAACTGAGGGTGAGAAGATATTGTTACTCAGTGCTACTAGTGACAGTTAGTAACAAATAACTGTAGATTCGAATTCAAAATCTGGAAAAAGTGTTTATATTCGTCTTTTCTTCCACATTAATCGATCTACAAATACGATAATTTCCACGAGTTGTACAGATCAAATTACTTATGATAAAAGAAATACGATTGTTTTTTTTAATAAATCCTTCGGAATTCCAGTAGTGTCTCATTTGAAACTTGAATTTTCAAACTTCAAATTTCATACCGTGTACACATCTCCGCCTTCGCCCACAACTTTGGATGTTTTTCAAATCTTTGATCCTCGTATGAAAAGTCAACATTGTAACACTAATTGAAGCTAGACGAAATCTATTTCATAGCAAAAATATCGAGCTTTTTACATTTCTATGAATCATATAGTTATTATGAGATTTCTTCCTATTGCATTATTGTTTGTCAACTTTTATTTTCACTGTGACAATATACTAAACCACAGTATCACTCTTTTATAATTAACATGAGAACTTTCTAGACAATATACGATAATAATTGGTCGATTATATCATGAAAAATAAGAGCAAACAACTTGAAAGCATAATACAAGATTGTCTGCAATAACGGTACAAAATAAAGATTTCAGATGAATACCATCGATAACAGTAACGCTCAGCTCTTTCACCATTGGTTTTTATCCGAAACCACATAATTAATACAAAGTAAGAAAAAACCACATGTCTTTGGCCTTTTCCACATAGATGACAAACGCGAAGATAAGAGGAGGTTTTGTCCAAAATAAAAATGATGACACACGGCTCGCGTCAAGTTTGTAGCACATATACGTATATATATATACTCACATATATGCTATGTAGATATGTTTAAAACGTCAAATGGCTCAACAAGAATAGTAAGTATAGCCACGGTCTTTAAAGATGTTTTTGTTAACATTATTATTTGTATACAGTGTTGTCAATCCGGTTGTTCAACAACCAATGAATATTAATAATGTGTTTAGTATTACTGGTGATGAAACAATTCGACGTCGATATGAATGTGATGAAACAGTGTGTGGATGTGGTGCAACATATTCAGTAACATTAACTGATGCGCGAATCATTCAACGATATCAGGATCATGTATGTGGCTGCAATGGATCGAATGTGGATTCGATGCTTTTTCTTTCTGATATTAGCAGTATAAAAGATAGAGTTGAACGAGAAGGTTTATGTCCAAAAGGAGGTTGTGGTGTATCAGGATGCTGCATGTGTCTGTTTTTTCCAATAGGATTGCTTTGTTGTTTGTTACATAAGTGTAGTGATAAAGGTGTACCAATTACTCTCAAAGGTGCATTTGGCACTGAAGTATTCACATTGCCTGGTGGACAAGTGCGTCAAGCATTGGCAGATATTCCTGCAGCAGCATTGCCGCACAAAGTATCAAGTCGAAATCCTACGCGATCCGCGTATTAATTGTTTTTTTTCTATTATTCAAGATTAGATTCGAAATAAACCAAATAACATCTTATCTCATGGTTTTTTTTATCGAAGCATTCCTTTTTCTTTTGTTAGAATGGGGTCGATGAGAAAGTGTCTTAATTCAGCTCGATGTCAAGATATACGTAAATACAAAGAATTACACAAGGCAAATCTCGGAGTGGTTGTTATTGATACGATTCTTTTTGTTGTTCGAACTTTACTTTTCTTGAATAATTTAGCTGATGCTACAATAGGCGTCGAAATTCGAATGGGCAAACTCTTGGAAGTTCGTGATGAATTCTCTATTAAAAGTCCTGAGCACGTTTTACGATGGGTTATTGTTGTCGATACTAGACGACGAACCATTTGCTTGTGTAATTACTATTTATTCGTTTGCTTTTTGAGCAACAACAATTGTGACGTCTATCATTTATTGACAATGACAGTTGATATTTTATATTTGATGTTGTGAATCAATAATATAGTCATATTCATCATCATTCAGTCAGTCAACACAAATTTTGTTCAACTGCATCTTGAAATCCAAATGCAATTAGTTTAGCTGCGAGTTCGACTGTTGATACTGCTCATTTCTCTATTTTTGTCACTACAAACAGTACGATCTATATTGCTAATTACAACGAACATAAAATCAATGCAACAAATGTTATCAAAGGCAATTTTATACATCTCTACTCTCTTTTCGTGACATTGAATGGAGATATTTTCATCGATGATGGGGATCCAAATGGTCGAGTCCAGAAATGAAAAGCAGAAGCGAATACATTTGACATTGTTTATGTTGCAAAAGCGTTCTACATAAAATAATTTCAAATTCTTATGTACTGTTGAAAACTTTGTTGTTCATACAGCAAATAATTCATATGACAATATGAACGATTGTTTACAATCAAAGATTTTTGTAATGGCGAAATTGATTTCGAACGATTGAAAGTCGAAGTTCCTATGATCTTTCACTTTTGCTAATCGGCAATGGAAACAAATCAGACGAAAATAAAGCAAATAACAAAGATTTGAATAATTTGCGAAATTTTAAATGCATGCTCAATAGACAAACAAATTTTCAAAGAATATCATAAATTGCTAAAATTATATCTCACCATTTCGGTTACGACGGCTACGGCCTAACGTACATTCAGCGCGTTAAATAGAGTGGAAAATACACTTCGTTCTTCGATGAATCAATCATGGCTCAGCCATTGTTTACTACTACATATTTATAAAGAAAAACTTGATGAAATTCATCCAGATCAAATTGTGTCTAAATTCATATCATCAAGCGAAAAAATAGCCTAAAAGCGGTTTATTGCCTGTAATTCATTTATATTGTTCTATGCTAGTATGCAAAAAGCCATTTTTGATTTTGAGCCTCATCCGATTTTGAAACGTTCCGCCGCCCTTGGTTGAATGAATTGCAGGAAAACAATTTGGATAAATATTTATTCATTGCAGATTCTCATAATGATCGTATCGTTGGATCGAGTTTAAATGGTTTTCGATGATGAGTCAACCATTTAGTGCTTGAGTATACTGGTGGTCGACTACAAAGGTTTGATTATTTACAAAAATCTTGTAGTAAATGAATCGATACTTTTGGTTAATTGATTCAATTTTTTCATTTAGTTTATAATTCGTTGACTCCACAAAAGGCCCATTTCTCATTATTGACTGATAAAAGTCAAATATACAGTCGACATTGTAACGAAGAATACTTTTACTATGAATCAATTCGAATCGAAATCAACATAACTGGTCATTATAGGATGACACTTGTAACCAAGGACAATTTAAATTAATCATTGCTGTTGAAAAATGATTTGTTTGTCTATTTTAGATCGATGATATTTTACGTGATGAATTACGATCGAATATGATCAATCAATAGTATTCTTTCTTTCTTCACTTTTCGCAACAAAGAATGTCGACAAATGGGATATGGAATGTATCTTTTGGCATCATCAATTACTTCTTTATTAACGATGACGACGTTCACCATTAAATTCTGGTTCGTAGTTCTCAGTCAAATCAATCATTTGACTAGTTTATCAGTTCTTCGAGGTGGTTGTAAATCGTTGGAAGCGATTCTCAAATTTAGTTTGTATTTTGATGGTTGGTTGAATGGTTGTGTAGCAATTGATTTTGTATTATTGGTAGTCTTCTTCATGAACTTTTGTATCGTGAATTGTTCGTTTATTCGACAGAGACAGACCGATATGTGTCATTTGTTCCATCAAAGTTAGTTTTCCTGATCTTTGTTGTTCCTTCACAATTTTATATGAAAATATTTAAGCAAGTATGGAAGCGTTTTGCACGATGTTGAGAATGAAAGACAATTAGCGACGCCATTATTGATGAAGAAGTCCATTAATATGAAACTCCATGGTATACCAATACAAAATTGATTATTTTCTGATGAAACACGCTACGAAATTCACCGGCAAAACCATTGTACTCGAACTGGGTCATGAAATCAATTTCAAAACTAAACAAGAATTGATTAAATATCTACGAGAACAACAAGCACATATTTCATATATTTTGACAACTAATGTATATCAAATATGTTGAATACATATATATGTTTCAAATTGATTTTGTTTAGATTGATTATGTTTTGACTACGAATAATGTCGATAACTCTAAGATACGTCGTGCTAAACAACTTGGCTTAGTTCTAGTTAATATTGAATATGTAAATAAATGTCGTTGTTTATTACCTGGTCAAACATCAGTTGATATTAACGAATTTCTTATTAAATCCGTTGAAGATCAAGAAAATGTGAGTTCTATTCGAAAAGATGACAGTCATCCTTCTTCATCGACAGTAACTAAAATAAAACTCTGGAATTGGGATGATGTTGACTTGCCTCGTTTCGATGAGTTGACACATTGTGAAATTGGCAAATGGGCTATTTTCAAAGAAGAACAGGAAATCAACAATGTATTTTTTGTTCTTGAACTACAAGTTATTCCTGAACAGTATTATGATCGAACAACAAGTGATTATCGATTACGATTTCGATATGAAAAACAAACTACTACTGATAGAAAACTACAATATGCATTTAGTAATGATTCAAATGAACAACAACAATTGTTTGCATCCTACTATTACCAAATAATTGCAATGCCACATGTCATACAAATTCATCAAATATTACCTAATCAATTAGGATCAAAACTATTATTACGCGTAAGTCAAGAAAATATGGACAAAACGAGAAATTTATATGTTTAGTCTTTATTTACTCATTGTATCGATACACAAATACTTGACGAGGATGTGTGTCAATTGATTGAATCAATTTGGTTAGAATCTATTGGTGATTTAAATCAAATGTTGAGTATATCACCAGAATCGATCACTCTCAAAACGGTATATCCATTTGTATTTCGTTTTGTATAATCTATAAACTATATGAAAATAATAGATCGTTGAAGCTGAAGCTGCACTACTTGAAATAAAATCGAGCAATAATTCTAGTGCTGCACTTCGTTTCTACTCACTGATACCACATCGATCAGAATACAATGTTGATCTTATCAACAATCGTCGAGTATTGATCGAAAAACTAGACTTATGTCAAGTATGTTTATATTTGGATTGATTGATTCTATTTGATTGTTTTGTGTCTGTTGAGATGCTTCGAGATATGTTGACAGTCAACGAACTAACTAATTGGAATGTAAAAGCATCAATTGAAGTTAAATATCGAGCATTGAAATGTCATATTGAAACAATGTCTAGTTCAACATCCGAATATAAGAATATCACTCATATGATTCAATCATCGATAGTCTCGAGTAGTGAACAAATAATTATTCACAATATATTCAGCGTTATTAAACAGACAGATGCACTCAATTTTTGCACAACATCACTTTCAAATCAACGACAATTATTTCATGGATCAAAATATGCCAATTTTCTTGGAATTCTTTCACGGTAATTTCATCTTATCGAAAATACGCAGTATTTATTTGTATATTCAGTGGTTTGGTCATGCCTAAAATGGTTGTAGACGATTTGGGCGTTGAACGTACCGATGTTGGTTGTCTCGGTTCTGGAATTTACTTTTCTGATTCTGCTTCGACATCTTTAAAATATACAACAGCAAGTATAGTACGAGCAGGTCGCCGTTTGTTATGTATTTGTCAAGTAGCACTTGGACAAATAGCTAACTATTATTCATTTTCACCAACTCTCACTAAGCCACCTATCGGTTTTCATAGTACACATGGAATTCAACGAACAGAAGACAATCATTCAATGTTTACTGTAAGTCATAAAAATGTTCCGGTATATGTTCTATATATTGATTGAATGTAAAGGATAATGAATATGTGATCTATCAACTCGATCAACAACGTTTACTCTACATTGTTGAAGTTTCAATGGCACCAAACAATGATCTAGAACGATTATTACCAATTGTTCATCATGAATCCGATGCATTGAAATTGGATGAACATAGTCATGATGATGAAATCATTGAAATAGCTGAACAAGATTATGGTTTAATATGTCCATCATCGGGAAAAGTTGTACCACTTCAATCAGTTCATATACGTGCTCAAATTGTGGATGTGACAGTTCAAGTAATTGTCTATCAAGTCTATCGCAATACGAGTTCAACACCGATTGAAGCCAAATATGTGTTTCCTCTTGATGATAATTCAACTGTATGTGATTTTGAAGCATATATCAACAATAAACGGATCAAAGGTGTGGTGAAAGAGAAAGAACAAGCCAAACAAGAGTATCGACAAGCTATTGAAAAGGGTCATGGTGCCTATTTAATGCATCAAGAAGAAGCTCAAATATTTAGTATTGCTGTTGGTAATTTACCAGCACATAATGAAGTTACTATTAAAATAACTTATGTTGCCGAATTAGACATTGAAAATGACGATATTATTTTTCGTCTTCCAGCTAAAATGGCTTCATGGCAATCGATTAATATTGTTGATGAAAAAGTAGAATTCAGTTTGAAAGCATCAATTCGAATGGCATATCAAATCGACAAACTCTTTTCACCAACACATCATCTTCGTCGAAAATTAACTGATTGTATAGCGATGATTGAACTTGTTGATAATGTTTTACTTGATCAAGATTTTATTCTTTCGATTACACTGAATACTCCTCATTTACCGAGACTATCAACTGAAACATTCAACCAACATCATTCTCAAGCATCGATGCTTACCTTTTATCCACAATTTGAAATATTACTAAATCCAAACGAACAAATTGAAATTATTTTCATCATTGATGTATCCAATTCAATGGATGGCATTTACGTTCAACAAGCTAAACAGTTAGCTCATTTGTTTCTTATGAATTTCAAAGTTCCAGATGAGAATACTTATTTCAATGTTATTACTTTTGGATCAGATAATCAGGAATGTTTTCCTATATCAACGCCAATTACAAAAGAAAATCTTGATAAAGCCAAAGATTTTGTTTCAGTTAGTAGTGTTCATCGTGGTAATACCAATCTATTTGCTATTCTTCATCGTTATTCACTATTACCATCGTCATTATCATCGAAATTTGGTCGTCAATTCATTGTTCTATCCGATGGACATATTCATGATCTGAATTCCATTGTTAGTCTACTCAAACACCGATCTACAATGTCTCGTGATCGTTTATTTACATGTTCAATTGGTAATGTTGCAAATAAACATGCATTGAAACAGTTAGCAAATGCAGCAAATGGAGGTGGTCTAACAACAATATTCGATTCAAATTATCGATCAAAATGGAAAACAAAAGTATTGAATATTCTTCAACAAGTTCGACAACCATGTATCACAAATATATCAATCGATTGGGATTCTTCTTCTTCTTCTTCTTCGAATCAACAAGCACCGAAAATGATTCGATGTTTGTTCAATGGAATGCGACTTACTGTCTATCGATTCATAGAAAATTGTCATAAGGCAACATTGACGGGTACTATTGATGGCCAACAATTTTCTACTAGTGTATTTAGTAGTATGATGACAATGACAGAAGGATGTATTCTACATTGTCTAACTACTCGAGCAATCATCGATGATTATGAAAATGGACTATTGGCTGTAGATGACACCGAAAATGAATTAATGAAAGTTCAATATAAACAAGATCTTATCGATCTCAGTATCAAACATTCTGTCGTGAGTGCATATACTAGTTTTGTTGCCATCGAAGAACGTCATGTTCAAACAAAAGTTAAAATTGAAAGTATGATAGAGCACGATATTGACCTATTACCATATATGGGATGGGATGGGCATGTTTCAAATTTGACTTTAATCAAACAGCAATTAGTCGATGCCCGTACTTCACTTCAATCTGCATCAATTCTCAGCAAAAAACAAACAATTACAGATCTGGAAAAACTATGTCAACAAATTTCTTATCGAGCAGGTGGTAATGCAAAATTTGATCTAATGATGAGTATCATACGTACATATCGTTACTCGTTAAATCAATACGACAAAGCTGATCAAGTTGAACAGAAAATGGAAAGTGGTAGGTTTATTCATTTACAACTCATTAAATTAGATATAGATTCGATTTCAAAAAATGTGAATAGATATCATGACCGAAATGATTTATGCAACAGCAGAAGAACGACAAATGTTAAATTCATTCTCTTTTAATAGTCAATCATCATTGAATGACCAACTAACAGAAGAACAAATAGCTGAATTTCAAGAAGCTTTTTCTCTATTTGACAAAGATGGTGATGGAACAATTACTACAAAAGAGTTAGGTACGGTTATGCGTAGTCTTGGTCAAAATCCAACTCAAGCTGAATTACAAGATATGATCAATGAAGTCGATGCCGATGGTCTGAATTTATTCATCTCGACATACATTCATTTTTTTTGTTAGGTCATGGTACAATTAATTTTCCAGAATTTTTAACAATGATGGCACGGAAAATGATCGATACTGATTCAGAAGAAGAAATTTATGAAGCATTCCGTGTCTTTGACAAAGATGGTAGTGGATTTATATCACCTGATGAACTTCGGTAAGACGAAAAAGACTGTAATAATTAGTTTACTCTCTTCTTCTTTTTAAAGTCATATTATGACAAATTTGGGCGAGAAACTTACTGATGACGAAATTAATGAAATCATTCAAGAAACAAGTTTACAACTGTCACAATTGAGATTGGCAATAAATGACTCTACTGTTGATGACACACCGAAAATTATACCAGAATATCCTCAACAGCAATCAAAACATGACATCAATACGTTTATATCTGAAGTTGAAGATCAATCAGAAAGTTCAGACGACGACGACGATAATGATAATACAATAAATATGACATGTGTATGTCCATTGGGCGTAGGCATCGAAGATATTTACGGTGAAATGCATACACTCATTCCAAGACAAACTGAATTTTGTCCTATATTCACAAATGCTTATGCTTATCAAACAACAGCTACTATTCGCATATTTCAAGGCGAACATAATCTCACCAAATACAATGTATGTTATGTCTTCACTTTACCAATTTTATCTTTTGAAATCTTCCTCATTATTTGTGTAGACATTACTGGGCGAGTTTAGTCTTTGTGATCTAACAAACAATTTCGCTCCTGAAACACTCGAAATACTTATTCGTATAGATATCGATGTTAATGGAATACTTCGTGTTGATGCCGAAGAAGCACATTCAAGTGCAAAAGCTTCATTTATTCTTGAGACAATTGATTATAGAGGATTGAGCAAAGATAATATTCAACGATATATTAAATATTACAAAAACACGAATCGAAAACGCAATGATTCATTCTACTTCGTTCGTATTATGTTATATCTTTTCATAGTTTCATTTTTCTATATTTTCTCAGCTCGGTGGTCAAATTCTAACTATAAGACGTCACTTTTCTGGTGAAACAATTGATGATCCATTTCTCATCAAAATCAAAGATATTCAATCTA
>JGI26540J51217_10002348_pt1 | contig 12124 bp, 9 predicted proteins | sample ThiBio_1000_plan_2_FD_51217 | JGI IMG/M metagenome (IMG submission 51217)
GAGATTTATTTTCATTTGTTTCGGGTGAGCGAAGAAATTCAGGGTAATGATGAATGATAGAGTTGTGTCGTGTGAGCGAAGCGAACAAAACTCCCACTTTGCAAAGGGGGAGCGCTTAGCTTGCTAAGCGTAGGGGGATTTAGGTGAAGCACGCAAAGAGGCTAAGAAAATCCCCCCGCAGCCGCCTACGCGTTGCCTCGTCGGCAGCGGCCCCCTTTACAAAGTGGGCGAAGATGCGCTACGCGCGGAGCGAGATTTATTTTCATTTGTTTCGGGTGAGGGAAGAAATTCAGGTAATGATGAATGATAGAGTTGTGCAGTGTGAGCGAAGCGAACAAAACTCCCACTTTGCAAAGAGGGAGCGCTTAGCTTGCTAAGCGCAGGGGGATTTAGTTGAAGCACGGAGCGAAGAAAATCCCCCCTCAGCCACCTACGCCTTGCTTCGTCGGCAGCGGCCCCCTTTACAAAGTGGGCGAAGATGCGCTACGCGCGGAGCGAGATTTATTTTCATTTGTTTCGGGTGAGGGAAGAAATGTTGGATTCATGATGAATAATAAAATTGTGCAGAGTGAGCGAAGCGAACAAATCTCCCACTTTGCAAAGGGGGAGCGCTTAGCTTGCTAAGCGTAGGGGGATTTAGGTGAAGCACGCAAAGAGGTTAAGAAAATCCCCCCGCAGCCGCCTACGCCTTGCTTCGACGGCAGCGGCCCCCTTTACAAAGTGGGCGAAGATGCGCTACGCGCGGAGCGAGATTTATTTTCATTTGTTTCGGGTGAGGGAAAAAATGTTGGATTCATGATGAATAATAAAATTGTGCAGTGTGAGCGAAGCGAACAAAACTCCCACTTTGTAAAGGGGGAGCGCTTAGCTTGCTAAGCGCAGGGGGATTTAGGTGAAGCACGCAAAGAGGCTAAGATAATCCCCCCGCAGCCGCCTACGCGTTGCTTCGTCGGCAGCGGCCCCTTTGCAAATGGGCGAATGCGCGCTAAGACCCTCACCCTAACTCTCTCCCGAAGCGGGAGAGGGGATCGTAAAATGGCTCTTGCGTCTTTTAAGCAGTGGACGTAGGTTGGGCCTTACGGCCCAAGCTACTATGTGCACGAAGCGTGATTTCAAAAAAAAAAAGGGGCGTAAGCCCCTTTTTTAAAACAACGTGTCGCCACTGCCACCATGCGGTGTAATGGCATTACGTTCACCGCCATATTGAGCCGCTGCCGTATGTGGCACGGTTTCTTGGCGGAAGATTTCGAAAATAGCATTAGATTGTCCTGGACGTGCCAGTAAACCTGTTGATGGATCGATTTTAACGGTTACCAAGCCACGAGGTTGTTCTGGCCTGGTTTCAGGCACTCCAGCTAAGGCTTCTCCCATAAACTTCATCCAAATAGGTAACGCTGCTTGCGAGCCGTATTCGTCTACGGTACGTGGTTCATCGAAACCTACCCATACACTGGCAACAAGAGATTGATTGTAGCCTGTGTACCAGGCATCCATCTTATTGTTGGTCGTGCCGGTTTTCCCAGCAAGATCGGAGCGATTCAACGCTCTAGCCATACGCCCAGTTCCTGTTTGAATAGCATCTTGTAAGATAGATGTCATGATGAATGCAGTTTGTGGAGAAATAATACGCTTGGCTGCATTCGCATTTGAATCAGATGTAGGTGCAGGTGGCGTTTCCACTAACTCGTCAATAGCATTCTTTTCTTCTGTGAAAGGACTGATTTCTTGCTCGACGAGACGCTGACAATCAGGGCAAACTGTTGGCGCGTTAGCTTCAAAAACGACTTTATCTTGGCTATCCACCACGCGTTGAATAATATGCGGGTTCACTTTATAGCCACCATTAGCAAACGCGGCATAACCTGTGCAAATATCAAGCGGAGAAGCTGTTGCGGTACCTAAAGCAAGAGAAAGTGTTCGTGGCATATTGCGACGTTCAAACCCAAAACGTTCAATCACTTTTAGTGCTCTAGAGATCCCTAAAGATTGCAACAAGCGAATGGATACGAGGTTACGTGATTTGGTTAAGCCCACGCGCAAGCGGGTTGGACCATAGAAGCGACGAGTATCGTTCTGAGGACGCCAAGCATCATCGGCACCACTATCATCTCTGTAGACAACAGGCGCATCATTGATGATGGATGCAGCAGTAAACCCATGTTCAAGCGCCGCTGCATAAACGAAAGGTTTAAAATTAGAGCCTGGCTGACGGGTTGATTGCGTTGCTCGGTTAAAGTGGGAGAGGTTAAAGTCAAACCCACCCACCATGGCAAGTAATGCGCCATTTTTAGGATGCATTGCGACTAATGCCCCTTCAATTTCTGGCAGCTGGCTGAAGGCCCAATCATTTTTTCCTTGCTCTACATAAATGACATCACCTACGCTGACAACGTCACGAGGAGATTGTGGTTCAGGCCCCAGACGCGAGCGAGTTAATTCTTTCTTTGCCCAGCGCATGGTGTCAAAAGAAACCGAAATTTGTTGACGATTAGGTAAAATCGCTTGGATCTTGTTATCGCCAACAGCTAATACAGCTGCAGGTAACGTGATCGCTGTTTTAGGATAAGTTCTTAATTGATCAGCCCATTGCGTGTTGTTAATGGCGCCGTTTGCACCAACAACCAATTTTGCGACAGGACCGCGGTAACCATGACGTTTATCATATTCTAATAAGCCATCTTGCAAGGCGTGCGTTGCAAAATTTTGTAAACGGCTGTCCACGGTGGTATAGGCAACAAAGCCGGAAGTGTAAACATCTGGACCAAATTTTTCGACGAGCTCTCTGCGTGCCAGTTCAGCAACATGAGGTGCTGTCATATCGACCACACGACCATGATATGAGGTAGCAATAGGTGCATTCATAGCTTGTTCAAATTCTGTTTCATTAATAAAACCATAATGCAACATCCGTTTTAAGACATGTGAACGTCGTTTTAATGCAGCATCTGGGTTATTAATAGGATTAATTGCGCTGGGAGCTTGAGGTAAACCTGCAATCATTGCGATTTGAGCTAAATCAAGTTTATCTACCGTTGTACCATAGTAAACTTGCGCTGCGGCTTGCACGCCATAAGCACGTTTACCGAAATAAATTTTATTGAGATAAAGTTCAAGAATTTGATCTTTGGTTAATTCTTTTTCTATTTTTATCGCCAGCAATACTTCATTTAATTTGCGGCCAAATGTTTTTTTACGCGTTAGAAAGAAATTTCTAGCGACCTGCATGGTAATGGTGCTAGCGCCTTGCGCTTTGGTGCCACTGGCTAATAAATGCAAAGTAGCGCGCGCCATACCGCGTAAGTCAACGCCATTATGTTCATAAAAGCGGCGATCTTCTGTCGCTAAAATGGCATTTTTTAAGATTTCTGGCACATCTTTGATAGGAATAGGGGTACGACGCTTTTCGCCGTATTCTCCAATCAGTTTTCCGTCAGCGGTATAAATCTTTAAAGGAACCTGAAGTTGGATTTCTTCCAAAATATTGACGGTAGGAAGTTGCGCATTGGTGTATAACAAAATGACCACTAATGCACATAAGCCTGCTACGCCTGTGCTGACCAGTACTCGGATAAAGATATTAAAAAAATTATTCATCTTTCAATTATACCAAAGATAGTGTCAAAACAATGGAATTTTAGGCCAGGCGTCCAGTCATCGGCAATCGCAGTATAGTGAAATAGTGAAGGATTACCAGTAAAGAAGCTAAAACCATGGCGCATCAAACAATTATAAGAAAGTCTTATTGCTAAAAAATAGTGAGAAGTCGAACGCTAAGGCATATCATGCGCTATCTCAGGGCTGTCGAAAAGTTGCTAGATTGTCTCCAGCAGCTAGTCTTGAGTTAGGCTCCTGTTATTTTGTGGATTGTAAATATTTAATTTATTTTACATACAAAAGTAATTCAGCTTATATATGATCTCTATAGCGAATCTAGAGCTATAGATGTTTCTGTGAACTTTCTCGTCTAAAGGACGAAATGTTATCTGGGAAAAGATAACAGCGTGCAGGGTAAAGGGAATAGCATTGTGGAATTAACCCTATTTAAACATAAATATCCCACTTTAGTGGGCGTTGATATCAGCTCTGCGTCTGTAAAGCTGCTGGAATTAAGTCATACTTCCCAGGGATACCGCGTGGAAAGTTATGCAGTTGAGCATTTACCTGCAGATGCGATGCAAGAAAAAGAAATAAAAAATGTAGAAGCGATTGGTATGGCTGTGTCACATGTCGTCAAACGATCACGCACACGTACAAAATACGCTGCCATTGCATTAGCGGGTTCATCGGTGATTACAAAAGTGATCCAAATGAATGCAGGACTAACAGATAATGAATTAGCAGCCCAAATCCAATTAGAAGCAGAGCGATACATCCCTTACCCTATGGCTGAGGTAAATATCGATTTTCAGGTATTAGGACCTTCAAGTAAAAATCCTGAATTCGTGGATGTGCTTTTAGCTGCATCGCGAACAGAAATGCTAGATACGCTGGTTGAAATACTCAGTCTTGGGGGGTTGACGGCTAAAGTAGTGGATATTGAAGCGTATGCACTTGAGCGTGCTTTTAGCTTGATAGCCAATCAATTACCACCAAAAGCTGCAGCGCAAACAATCGCAATTGTTGATATTGGATCGGCAATGACTACTTTTAGTGTGTTACAAAATGGTGCAACCGTTTATACCCGAGATCAAATTTTTGGTGGAAAACAGCTAACAGAAGAGATCCAGCGTCGTTATGGTTTAACGTTTGAAGAAGCGACATTAGCAAAGAAACAAGGTGGACTTCCAGAAGATTATATTTCAGAGGTGCTTGAACCTTTTAAGGATGCAGTGGTTCAACAAGTCAGTCGCTCATTGCAGTTTTTCTTTTCTTCAAGTGAGACGCCTGAAATTGATCATATTATTTTGGCAGGAGGCACCGCGACCTTGTCAGGTCTTGCGCAGCGCGTTGAAGAAAAAATGGGCATTCCTTGTTTAGTTGCTAACCCTTTCGCCAATATGTCTATTGCCTCAAGAGTAAGTGTGCCGACGATACATGCTGATGCTCCTTCGTTAATGATCTGTTGTGGTCTGGCAATGAGGAGCTTCGTTCATGACCATCAATATTAATTTGCTCCCCTGGCGGGAAGAGCGTAAAGAACAACAGAGAAGAGAATTCATTTCCATGGCTGGATTAGGCATCGTTGTTGCTTCAGGTTTGATGCTTTGTATCCATATGATTATTGGCCGTCAAATTGCGTTTCAAAATGAAAATAATGATTACTTAAAAGCGCAAATCAAACAATTAGATATGCAGATCGCTGAAATTGAAGCATTACAAAAAGAGAAAGCTCAATTATTAGCAAGAATGGAAATCATTCAACAATTACAAACCAATCGTCCACAAGTAGTACGACTATTTGATGGGATTGTGCATACTGTGCCTGAAGGATTGTATTTGACCAATTTAACACGCACCGGAGCGCATATCGTTTTGGATGGTAAAGCAGAATCAAACACACGCGTCTCAACTTTTATGCGTAATATTGAATCATCGCATTGGCTTAAAGATCCTGTCCTAACCGTGATTCAAGCTGATATGCCCAAAGATGGTAAACCATCGGATAAGCAAGTGGATAAGATGATTGGTTTTAATTTGCAGGCAGAGCAGGTGATTGATGAGCAGGCTAATCTCAATAAGTTGTTAAAAGAAGATAGTTCAAAAACAGGGGTTCAAGCACAAGGGAAACCGCCAACTCCAGGAAACAGTTCAGCGCCACCTAATCCTAACCCAGCGGCGCCAAGCCCTAAAATCAAATAATGGTAAAACATGAATATTGATTTGAATGATTTGGATTTAAATAGCATAGGCACTTGGCCCTTACCGGCCAAGATAATTGCTATTGTTTTTTTGAGCATCATTATCATCTTTTTAGGCTATTGGACCGATACTAAAAAGCAATTGGCAGTATTAGATGCTGCAGATGCTGAAGAATTAAAATTGCGCCAAACCTTTGAGAACAAGCAAAGCAAAGCGGCGAATTTGGAGGCCTATAAAGAACAAATGGCTACCATGAAAGCTTCCTTTGGTGCTCTATTACGCCAGCTTCCAGAAAAAACAGAGGTTCCAGGGTTAATTGAAGATATTTCTCACCAAGGGCTTGCAACAGGATTGGAATTTCGCACCATTCGTCTTTTGCCAGAAAAGGAAATCGATTTCTATGTAGAGCTTCCCATTGAAATTTCCGTTGTAGGAAATTTCCATCAATTCGGTGAATTTGTCAGTAATATTGCAGCACTTCCTCGTATTGTCACCTTACATGACTTTTCTATTCGTCCGATAACACCTGAGGCTTCGGGGGATAATTTGGTGATGAATATTACCGCGCGAACTTATCGCTATACTGCTGGCGAAAAAGAAAGTGAAACAAAAAATGAGACAAAATAAGCTTATCATGCTCAGAACCATCCTCTCATTGCTTGTTTGTTGCCTGATAACAACGGGTTGCGGCAATAAAGAAAAGAGGGCTGAGCTAGAAGCTTATGTCAAGAAAACCAAAAGTCGTGCAATCAAAGAAATCGAGCCTTTACCAGAAGTGAAACCTTATGAAACATTTACTTATAAAGACTCAAACTTACGTAGCCCTTTTGTACCTTCAACTATTGAAGAAATTGCTAAAAAAATTCCAAATGACAATGGCATCCGACCTGATGTGAATCGTCGAAAAGAGCCTCTGGAAGCGTATCCATTGGATACGTTGCGTATGGTGGGGACTTTAGAAAAAGATGGAAAAAAATGGGGAATTGTTGTTGATAAAGATGGAACGGTTCATCGTTTGACAGTAGGAAATTATGTAGGGCAAAACGAAGGACGCATTTATGAGATCAATGAGGAAAAAATGTTAATTAACGAGATAATCCCAGATCCCAGCGGCGGATGGCGTGAACGTAAAGCCTCTCTTGCGCTCGTGGGTGATACGGCATCCGCTAAGAATAAGCCAAAATAGATGCCGGGGATAAAGGTAAAAGAAGATGAGTGAGGACAGAACAATGATGTCTAAAATAGTTTCGAGAAGCCTGTTATTGCTAACAGGAATATTTTTGCTCAGCGCTCAGATGTTTCTGGCGTTCCCTGTCTTTGCTGCAGAACCTCGTCTTGAAAGTATTAAGGTGAGTCAATTAGACGGCGATCGTATACGTTTAAATGTGTCATTGAGTGCTGCCGTTGGTGCACCGAAAAGTTTTGCTATCGAAAATCCTGCACGCATATGTTTTGATTTTCCAGGAGTAAAAAATGGATTGTCGCGCGCAGCTTCCAGGGCAGAATACAATGTAGGTGTTATTAAACGTGTCACTGTATTAGAAGGTGCAGGTAAAACTCGCGTAGTGATTGATTTGAATAAATCTGTTCCTTTTGAGGCGCAAACACAAGGGCAACAAACGTTAATTACCTTAGCCGGCAGTATCCCGACAAAGCAAACCGGAAGCACTCCATTTAGTGGGCAATTTTCTTCAAAAGAGGCGTCTTCGGGGTTTAATTTAAGAGACATTGATTTTCGTCGTGGAACAGATGGTGATGGTCGCGTCGTGATTGATTTATCAGACGCTCGGATCCCGATTGATTTAAAAGAAGAAGGCCAACAAATTCGTATACGGTTTGCGCAAACACAACTACCGGCGCGTTTGCAGCATAAATTAGATGTGACGGATTTCGGTACCCCCGTCACGATGATTAATACTATTAGACAAGGACAAGATGTAGAAATGACCATTCATGTGAATGGTTATTATGAAAATATTGCTTACCAGGCAGACAGACGCTTCACCATCGAGGTGAGACCTATGTCGCAAGAAGCCAAAGAACAACTCCAGAAAAAAACCTTTAAATACACTGGCGAGCGTTTATCATTAAATTTCCAAGATATTGAGGTACGTGCTGTTTTACAATTAATTGCTGATTTTACTGGCTTGAATATTGTCACAAGTGATACAGTCACTGGGAATGTGACGTTGCGCTTACGTAATGTTCCTTGGGATCAAGCTCTAGATATTATTTTAAAAACAAAAGGCTTGTCTAAACGGCAAAATGGAAATGTGTTATTGATTGGGCCAACAGAGGAAATGGCAGCCAGAGAGAAGCTTGAATTACAAAGCACTCAACAAGTACAGGATTTGTCCCCTTTGCGCGCGGAATATCTTCAGGTGAATTATGCCAAAGCGGCGGATATTGCCGCACTTCTCAAAACGGATAAGAATTCGATGCTTTCGCCTCGAGGTACGGTTTCGGTGGATGAACGCACCAATACGTTGTTGGTCCAAGATACTGCTGCAAAAATAGAAGAGGTTCGTTCTTTAATTGCACGTTTGGATATTCCTATCAGACAGGTGCTGATTGAGTCGAGAATTGTGCTGGCATCAGATGATTTCCAGGATATCTTAGGTATTCAAATGGGCGTTGCTTCTAAAATGCGACCTGGTAAAGAGCCGGTATTAGGTGTTGCAGGTTCAGTGTTAGGGCCCGGTGGCACCGGATCTAGTACCGTAGCATTGGGTGCACCCCCTGCCTCTGTCAATGTTGGAGACAGGCAGTCTTTGAATATGTTGCAAACCTTACCGCTCTCTGGCAGCAATACTTCACTTGCGCAAATTGGTTTAACATTAGCTCGATTGCCTGGGGGAACTGTTTTAGATCTTGAATTACAGGCGTTAGAATCTGAGGGACTTAGCAAGATAGTGGCCAGTCCTCGTTTAGTCACCTCTAATCAGCAAATGGCTTATATTGAGCAGGGGACAGAAATTCCTTATCAGGAATCTACCTCAAGTGGCGCAGCTTCGATTGCATTTAAGAAAGCGGTGCTACGTTTAGAAGTCACACCTCAAATTACACCAGATGACCACATTATTATGGATTTGAAAGTCAATGATGACAGCGTCGGTGCCGTGACAAATGGGGTTCCTGCGATTAATACAAAAGAGATGCATACCAAAGTATTGGTCAATAATGGCGAGACTTTGGTCTTGGGAGGAATTTATACTCAAACCAAGAATTCTCAAATAGATAGAATTCCCTTTTTCGGTAGGCTACCTTTAGTGGGTTGGATGTTCAAAAATCAGAATATCAGCGATCAAAGAAGTGAATTGATGATCTTTGTAACACCCAAAATTATCCAAGAGGAGATGGCTTAGCCTAATAAGGGGATAAACGGTTGAAGGTAGCTAAGCTGAGGCACTAGGGAGCTGAAACGATGGGAGAGGCCTCCCGACCGATAATCAACTCAGCATTCCCTCGATTCGGGTCGTCTTCCAATGGTATACTCATGACCCAGTTATGAGGTGGCACTTGCATTACGTGCATTTAGTGTGCATCCTTGCTGAGAATCATTAGCGATACTTAAGTGTCGCAAAGTTAGTTACTTGCTTTTTTGCACAAACAATAGCTGAGCCAAGTTGGAACCATGAAGCGATCTGTTAACCTATTTCTCGTTGGCCCTATGGGGGCTGGAAAAAGCACAATAGGTAAACAACTGGCTAAAGAATTAAAGCTCGAATTCTTCGATGCTGATCAAGAAATTGAAGCCCGAACTGGTGCTGACATCGCATGGATATTTGATGTTGAGGGTGAAGAAGGATTTAGAAAAAGGGAAGCGTCAGTAATCGATGAGCTTAGCCAACGTCAGGGCATTGTGCTTGCTACAGGAGGCGGAGCAGTTCTTAATACTGAAAACCGCACGAGATTAGCTGCCCGAGGGACAGTTGTTTATCTATATACTTCGGTGGAACAACAAGTTCGTCGAACGGCACGTGATAAACGTCGGCCGTTACTACGAACGGAAACACCAGAATCTACATTAAGAGAATTAATGGCTTTGCGCGATCCACTTTATCGTGAGGTTGCAGATGTAGTCGTTGCGACAGATGGTCGCACCGTGCGTTCGGTCTCAACCGAAGTCATTAGACTTTTAGAGCGTGATCAGTTGGGTTAGTCTTTTGGCAACAGCTGATCACTTATTACCTTCTTCTCATCCCATTTGGGTATCGACCGCAAGTGGGAGTTATCCTATCTGGACTGGTTATCATCTGTTAGCTGAAAAATCTTTTCTTCAGCCCTACCTTGCAGGAAAACAGGTTTTTATTTTAAGCCATCCTGAAATTGCAGCGCATTATCTTTCTTGCTTAAAGCAAACTTGCTTAGCTGCTGGAGCGGAACAAATTGATGAGTTGCTCATTCCTTCCGGCGACGCACATAAAGTCTTGAGCAGTGTTGAGCAAATATGGACAGCGATGCTGTCTCGCCATCATTATCGTGATACGACCATTATTGCCTTAGGTGGTGGGATGATAGGAGATTTAGCGGGATTCGCTGCAGCGTGTTACATGCGCGGAGTGGCCTTTATACAATATCCAACTACTTTGCTGGCTCAGATTGATGCCGCGGTTGGCGGGAAAACAGCGATTAATTATCCGCATGGTAAGAATATGATTGGGGCTTTCCATCATCCTCGTCTGATTATATCTGATTTAGCTACCTTGAATACATTACCTAAGCGAGAATTTATCGCAGGTATTGCTGAGCTTATTAAGTATGGGGTAGCGCTTGATAGTGATTTCTTCGATTGGATAAAAAGTCACATAGATGACATTTTGTGTTTCAAACCTGAAGCGATATCTTTTGCGGTGAGAAAGGCTTGTCAGCTAAAGGCAGAAATCATTTCATTGGATGAGAAAGATCAGGGGCCGCGCGTTGTACTTAATTTTGGTCATACAGTCGCTCATGCGTTGGAAGCATTACTAGATTACAGCGCGCTGTTGCATGGTGAGGCGGTAGCCATAGGAATGGTTGTTGCTTTGCACCTTTCTTTTTTACGCGGATCCATTGATAAATCTATGTTAGATGACATAGTTAATTTGTTAAATTCGTTAAAATTACCAACAAAATTGCCTTCTACTATAACGACAGTAGAGATTTTGACTAAAATAAAGCATGATAAAAAACATTTTCGCAATCAATTACGATGGGTTTTGCTTGATACCATAGGAAAAGCCAGTATTTGTGAAGAGATCACAGATCAGCAAATAACGCAGGCATTGCTAATGTGTGGTGCAAAACCTTGAGTCCTTAACCCAACACAGGTAGGGATACCATGAATAAATCTAAAAAAATGCAGTTTAATGATTTATTAGAAGACCAGCGGTCTCACACCTTTATAACACCAGCATGGCAAGAACATGCCGAAATGGTGTCTCATTTTTGCCAATTTAGCCAAAATGTACTGTTAATTGTGGCACCAGAAAGCGGCGGAAAAACAACTTTTTTGAAGCATGTCTTAAGTAAGCCTGCAGCGAAGCTGCGAACCCATACGATTTATGCTGAGCCGCAAACGACTGTCGAAAGTTTGATGCGAAATGTCATAAAAGGCTTTGATCTAGATTGGGTCGAACTTTCTGCAGTGACTCAACAAGTCCAAGCAAATATAGAGGAAGATTATTTCCAGCAAGAGATCACTTGGGCCTTATTTGTTGATGATGCGCATTTATTATCCAACGAACAATTGCAAGCTTTGCTTGCACTGGTTAAATACGATGTAGAAGCGCGAAAGCATTTACATTTAATTTTATTAGGCGAACCCTCATTAGAATTACGTCTATTAGCGCCTGAGTTTAGCACACTGGTCCAGGGTAAAATGTTTACGTTGGAACTTGAGTCTTGGACGCTGCAAGATTTACAAACACTTTTTGCTCGTGATGCAGCAAAAATAAGCAAGGAACAAATTTCAGTTATTTTCGAGCGTAGCCGTGGATTACCAGGGTATGTCATGCGTGAAAGAGACGCGGCTCTCGGATATTCAACAACAGGAAAAAAAATGACAAAAAGTAATTTCAAATTTTGGGGAATGCACCCAGTTTCATTGGGTATACTAGCCGGTGTGATGATAGGTGGCGGTTATTTATTTTTCAATAGCAGCCAAGATATGGACGGTTCTTCCATTCCTGTCAATGCGGCACAGCCTGCTGAGAATAACTGGTCAAATAACGATATCTCTGCTAAAAAAGCAAACACTGGTGTGGCATTTCATTTTGATAAAGTAGATAACTCGGATATCGTTGAAGAAGATATGACGCCTGAACAGGGTGCTACGGCAATGCCA
>JGI26540J51217_10002363_pt1 | contig 12078 bp, 5 predicted proteins | sample ThiBio_1000_plan_2_FD_51217 | JGI IMG/M metagenome (IMG submission 51217)
TCAACCAGCAAGACCTGTTACAGACGGCTAAAGACCAGGCTGCTACCTACACCATCTTTCTGCTGGTCATCGCTTCTATCTCGCTTTTCGTCGGCGGTATCGGCATTATGAATATCATGCTGGTAACGGTGACGGAACGGACCCGCGAAATCGGTATCCGCAAGGCTATCGGGGCCAAACCCTTCGACATTCTCATCCAATTCATGATAGAAAGTATCAGCATTTGCCTGGTAGGCGGGTTAATCGGGGTAGTGCTGGGGGTGATTTCCTCGCTTATCGTAAACGCGACAGTGCCATCTTTGCCAACCCAGCTAAGTGTCTCGGTTATCGTAATCGCGGTCGGGTTCGCGGTGGCGGTGGGGCTATTCTTCGGGATATACCCGGCTCGCCGGGCCAGTAAGCTCAACCCGATTGACGCCCTCCGCTACGATTAGTCTCTTTAACTAAGGCTTACCGGGCTGTTTCACCAAAAGGCCCGGCAAGAGCCCTGGTATTCTTCACCTCACTCGTATAACCCCAACTTACCCCGCAAGTCGCGCTGCCAGCGTCTTCCGGGGTAAGTTATTGCTATAATTGTCCGGCTGGTAATACCGCCGAATCTGGCCTGTATCAGTTATAGATAAAGACTCTAATTCTGTCATCCTGAGCACAGCGAAGGATCTCCGGCCCGTTGGGCTAAACCACACCCGTTGTCCAACGGGACCCGTACCCTTTGGGTACGGGAGCCCCGGATTCCTCGCAAGCTCCGAGTGACAAGTAGTCACCCCTAATTGATATTAGGTCCACGGATGGTCTGCACCCCTGGAAAATGGAGAATTATAAAAGTTAGAAGTTAGAGTAAGAGTAAGGGAGGAAATTCAACGTTGAATACGCCCGGCTTCAGGGTCTTTACCTTTACCACTTTTGGCGAAAGCGCCCGCGCCATCCTCGAACCGTTAGCTGAAATCGTGACCGGAACGGTCGAGGATACCCCTGCCTGGTACGAGCAGGCACGCACCTTTGACGCTATCATTATCAACGCCCTGGCTTACATAAACGGTGCCGTACTGGACCGGATTGGCCCCCGCCTCAAGGTAATTGGCCGGACCGGCATCGGCGTGGACCGGATAGACCTGGACGCCGCGACCGAACGAGGTATCCAGGTGGTCAATACCCCGGATGGCCCGACCGAATCTACCGCCGAACACGCTATCGCCCTCATGCTGAGCCTGACCAAGGGGGTTGCTTTTAGCGATAGGATAACCCACGGCGGTCACGGTTTCACACCCCAGAGCCGGATGCCGCAGGGACTGGAAGCGGTCGGGGTGACGCTGGGGCTAATCGGCCTGGGCCGCATCGGGGCCAGGGTCGCTGAAATCGCCCGCGTCCTCGGCATGCGCGTTATCGCTTATGACCCCTTCGTCACCACCGAACGCGCAGGACAGTTGGGAGTCGAACTGACGCCGGACCTGCCGTCTTTGCTAAAACAATCCCCGGTCGTTTCGATTCACTGCCCGGCTATCCCCGAAACCTACCGTCTTATCAACCGGGAAACCCTGGCCCTGATGCCGCCGGGAGCTTTATTTATCAATGTGTCGCGGGGAATTCTGGTAGACGAGGCGGCCCTGCTCGAAGCGCTGGACAGCGGTCACCTGGGCGGAGCGGCCCTGGATGTCTACGACCCCGAACCACCCGCGCCGGATAACCCACTCCTGACCCACCCCAAGACCATCTGCACCTCCCATATCGGCTCATACACCAGGGCCAGCAATTTAAGGATGCAGGAGATGGTCTGCCGGGAAGTAGCCACCGCCTTGCAGGGACAGCGCCCGTCTAACCTCGTCAACCGGGAGGTCTGGACCAGGCTTAACCCGGTTTAGGTTGCGCCCGGAAGAAGCCTGGGTTAGGCTAGGGGTTAGCGGCTTTTAACTGCTTTTGTGTAAATACTAATTCAGGACTTTCCCTTTTAACCGGCAAAACCTTCTCAACAGGGTAGTGATAGCATGAGTGAAAGTTTAAGGGAAAGTCCTAAAATTGAAAAATGGAGAAAAATGACAACGATAGATTTAACCGGTAAGACCGCCCTGGTGACGGGCGGAAGCATTGGGATTGGCCGCGAAATCGCCCTCGAACTGGCACGCGCCGGGGCCGATGTCGTTATCACCTATTTGAGCCACCCCGCCGAGGAAGTGGTTGCCCAGGTTAAAGAGTTGGGCCGCCAGGCTGCCGCGTTCAAGCTCGATGCGATCAATAGCGCCGAGGTGGACCAGGTGACCGGGGCTGCCGCGCAGGTCCTGGGTGGACGGATTGACATCCTGGTAAACAACGCCGGGGGCCTGGTGGGACGGTCGACGGTCGCCGAAATGAGCAACGACCACTGGCACAAGGTGATTGACGTCAACCTGTCGAGCGCCTTTTATTGTTCGCGGGCGGTCCTGCCGTTCATGACGGGAGGCTGGGGCCGGATTATCAATATCAGTTCGGTCGCGGCCCAGAACGGCGGCGGGCCGGGTGCGGTCGCCTATGCCACCTCTAAAGCCGGGATGATTGGCCTGACCAAAGGTTTAGCCAAGGAGTTGGCTTCTCGCGCCATCACCGTCAACGCGGTTGCGCCGGGTCTCATCCTGGATACGCCCTTCCACGAAACCTTTACACCCCCGGCAGCCCAGAAAGCCACCATCGAAAGCATCGCCCTCAAAAGACCGGGCTACCCGCCGGACGTGGCAGGAAGCGTCGTATTCCTGGCCTCGGACCTGGCCGGGTTCGTCACCGGCGAGACGATTTCGATAAACGGCGGGGCCTGGTTCGTTTAAGCTGTATCAGCGGGTAAAATCCACCGGGCAATTTTCGAGTTGTTGGAGGGCGTAACGGTAGCCGATTTCGACCAGTTTATCGGCGTCCCTGGTTGCCAGGGGGCCGAACGCCTCCACCGGGTGAGAAAGATAGAGGGTCGCCGCCTGCCTAATCTGGTTGCGGGTGGTCGCGCTGGTCAGGGTAGTGGAGCGGGTCATCAGGCTGATAATACTCGGCGTGACATAGCGGCGGCGGTGAAACGGTAAAAGCCTGTCCCACAGCACCAGCCAGCCCGACTGGTCGCTTTTGTAGGAATACTGGCGGAGGGGCGGGCCTTCCGCTCCCACGTCGCTCACGATAAACTTTCCATCCTCGGCCAGCGTCTGCATTACGTCGATCGGGATATTATCCAACACCGCGCCATCCACCAGCAGGTCACCGTTGTCCAGGACCGGCGGAAAGACCCCCGGAATCGAGGCGCTGGCCTGGACTGCTCTTTCCAGGCGGCCCGCCCGGTGGATCTTTAGCTCGGCCCGGCTCAAATTGGTGGAGACACAAAAGAAATCGAGCCACAAATCCTCAATTTGAATGTCCCCGAACATGGATTTCAAGGCCCCTTGAAATTTCCCACCCGAAACGAGCGAAACCAGCGGCAACGTGTAATCATCAAAGACCGAAAAGAGAAATTTTATATTGTCGCGCATGGCTTTCCAGTCCAGCCCCATGGCGAGATGAGCCGCCGCGATAGACCCGGCGCTGGCCCCGCCGACCATATCAACCGGAATCTTTAATTCTTCGAGGGCCCGAATCAACCCCAGGTGAGCGAAACCACGCGCCCCGCCTCCACCCAGCACTAACCCGATAGTATTGCCCGAAAGACTCCGGGCAAGCCGTTGAAAATCCTGGGGATAGGTCAGGCAGACGTGGTAATGGCGCTCGACTTTGCGCTGGGCCAACCAGACGCCCGTGTTGGAGGGGCGGACGTAGCGGTCAGGGTGAATGATTATCAGTTCCTGGCGTTGGTCGGTCCATTGAAAGTCGGGGCGTTCCAGCACCTTCTCTATCCGGCCCGGTTTGCCGCTCGACCCCGCCGTACCCACCAGTAAAATCCGGTCGGCCTGCCGCAAACAGCGTTCGGTCCAGGGCGTCAGCGAAGGGTCGGTTTCATATAGGACAAAGCGGTATTTTGAGTCCTGCTCGTTTAGCCAGGTAACTTCCAGTTCACTTTCGTTTTCCCTCGCCAGGGCCTGTCGGATGCGGCTGCCAAAAAGGGTCTCGAAAGTGGCGCTGTTGAGGTGCAAGGTCGGGCCGTAGACCGCTAAGGCCTCCACCAGGTTGGCGACAAACTCTTTCATGGGACAACCTGGATTGGCCGGGACCAGGGCGATAGTGTTGGGCAGGGCCGGGACATTTTTGCGTCTACCTTCAAGGCGCAGAGTCTCGACCAGTTGGCCGGCCAGGCTCATGGCAATCTGCGGGTACTGGGCGGTCAGGCGGCCAAACGCTTCGGTCGAAACCTTGACCAGGACGCTATCACGCAGGGCGTAAAGGCTGGCGGTGCGGCTCTCCCCGGTAATAAGGGCCATTTCTCCGATAATTTCACCCCTGCCTTTGTCGGCCAGGAACCGCTCTGTGCCGTCTTCCCCCGTTATGAATGGGCGCAACCGCCCGCTCACGATAATGTACATCCCGTCGCCGGGGTCGCCTTCCCGCATCAAGTATTCGCCGCGCGGCAAATTGACCAGGGTGATTTCATCTTTGAGGGCGCGGGCTAAATCAGGCCCCTTTTCCAGGGGCGACAAAACCTCCCTGGCAGCAAGGTAGGTAGCCAGGGTTTGGCCGTAGCGGTGAGCGAAAGCCTGGGCAACGGCAGGGTCTTCCAGGCGCAAGGCCCCGGCCAGCGGTCCACCGGGCAGCGGAACGTAACCATATTTTGTGGTCAAAAGATTTAGTAATGCGGCCCTGGCGTACGGGGTGAGATATTCGAGCAAGCTCTGCCAGTGAGCCACATAATCATTGAGGTCTTGCAGAGTGAGGGGTACCTCGAAATCGAGCCCCACGTAGCCGGAATGTTCGGTCAGGGGTTTAGCCGGGCCGGACTTCGGGTTGTACTTAAAGAGGACTTCCAGGACAAAATGGGAGAGCGAAATCACCTGGCGGGTGCGCTGCTCAATTAAAGATAAAATCAAGCGCGCCTGCTCCTCAGCCTTTTCTTCAGGCATAAATTGGGTGGAAGACCAGGGGTCCATGCGGCAAAAATCCGATGTGTTGGAGTTGAATAAATTCAGCGCGGCTACAACCAGCAAAACCCTCTAAAAGTTGTAGCGGATTGAAATAATTCTAGCACCGGGTCTCGTCCGGTGTCAATAAACCCAGGGTAAATACAAAAGCAGTGAACGCGAAGAAGTGTTTAGTTTTTAGTGTTTAGTATTCAGTAAATAAAAAAATACGGCCAGAGTTTCTGACCGTATTTTATAGATTTAATAATTGGCGGAAAGGCGCGGGTTACATTCGGGCGACTTGAGATAATCGACCAGGTCGTGTAACAGGGCGGTTGCCACCGTGTCCGACTTTTCGAGCAGAGCGCTTTCCAGGGCGAAGGTCGTCATCAAGACTCGTCCCTTGCCATAGCGAAGCTGAAGGGCGTGCGCGACCGGGAAATGGACCCAGCCCCCGACCTGCCCGGCCAGGAAATCACCGTGGTATTCGGCTACCTCGAAAGGCAACCCCTGGATGATATTGCGGGGAGCCACTTCCTTGAAAGCCATGTCGAGCGGGTTCTCCAACCCGTTCAACCGCCGGAAAATACCCGGTTTTAGCCAGGTGTAACTGGATACCCAGTCCCCGGAGTAAGGTCCGCCTCGACCCCCAACCCAGAAGAAAGGCCCCGGCCCACTGCTTGCCAGGTAAAGCAAGTCGCCGCCTTCTCTTACCCAGTCCAACAATTCCTGGGTCGGTTTACTGGTGATTGCCAGGCCGGTTTCACCACCTAGAGCAGTTCCAGCCTGGTAGCCCAGACCCTGTAAGTGCCCACCCAAACCGTGGTTACCGAGGACCGCAACCTGGCCCTGGTAGGCGGCCTGTTTGTAAGACTCAGGCAAGGTTAAAAGCTTGAACCGGGTGGCGGCCACGCTTTCACCGGATTTGGCGGTAAGGGCCAGTTTGTATTCGGCCACCTGGGCTTTTTCGGCTGCCGGGAGGTCGAGCTTGAACTGCCCCAGGGACGTAACGGCGGCTTGAGGAACTTCGACCGCCTGGCTAACAACCAACCCGGCAGTATTCCCGGTAAGTTGTAGACCCTGCCAATCCGCCGGACCATAGTGAGAGGCATCCAATTGGAAATCAACCGTTTCCCCGGCCCAGCCGTTATAACGCTCCGGTTTTGCCATGAGGACATCCGGGTTATTAACCTCTCCAAACAGGTCGTGATACACTTTGGGCTGGCGTTTGAAGTCGAGCAAGCCGTTGCTTTCCCAGTAGATGTCAGCCAGTTCGGTGATGACATACCCGGCAAAGTTAGATTGGCGGCGCATTGATTCAATCTCGTACTTCATGGCGTTGTACTGGTGCCACTGGGAACCCGCCGCGAAAGCCTCAAAGTCCGGCCAGACTTTGTCAAGGCCGTACCGGGTGAAACGGTCCTGGACCCCGGCGGGCCAACCCGCCTCGCCACCCCAACCGCTCCACCACGGCCCCATGTTAAACCAGTAGGGGTCGGAGCCGTCCGGGTTTTGGAGGGCTTTTAGCGAAGGGATACCCCAGTTGCCAAATTCCGAGAGCAATAGGGGTTCGTGCCCGGTACGGACGGTATCGCCAAAGGTCGAGTAGGTCCAGAGGGGCCGCTGGTTCAAAGCCTCGACAAAAGTATCGAAATTAGTGGCATAATCCGGGATATTGTTGTAATTATGGAAATCTTCGAGGTCGGAATGGACGTGGACATTTGGGCCCCAGCCATTACCGCAGGCCGAGTTGTCCACCACCAACCGGGTCGGGTCAATCTCTTTGCTGAGCTTGTAAAGGGTGTTAACCCAATCGCGGTCATCCTGCCGGACAGCCAGGGTAGTCCCCCAGTCTTCGTTCACCAGGGTCCAGATTACCAGCGAAGGGTGGTTAAAATCGCGCTCCACCATATCGCGCAGGGTCTGCTCCACCCGGTGTTTTAGTATATCGTCAATAATTACCTGGTTAGGATGGTAGGTGCCGCGCTGGATGTGCAAGAAAGCCCGCCAGGAGGGAATTTCGCACCAGGTCAGGATACCCATCTCATCGGCAAGTTCGAGATAGACCGGGTCGGGCACTTTGATATGGCAGCGCAAGCAGTTCAGGCCAAGTTCCTGGGCTTTGCGGAACTGGTCGGCAAGGTATTCCCTGGAAGGCACCGTGTAAATTGTATCCTGGTACATGTCCTGGTCGAGCGCGCCAAGCAAAAAGAAGGGACGGCCATTTAGAAGAAGTTTGCCGTCCCTGGTAGAAATTTCGCGGAAGCCGAAACGGCTTGAGATAGCATCGGTCGCCGCGCCCCCATTTTCGAGCGAAGCCTTGACCGTGTAGAGATAAGACTGGCCGATTTCCCACAGGTGAGGGTCCTGGACGGTGAGCCCGGTCGAATAGCTGGCTTGCCCGGCGACAACCGCCAGGCTCGTTTCACCAACCGGTTGTCCGGCCTGGTCGAAAAGCGCCAGCTTGATTTCCCCTGCCGGGACAGCCGCTAAATCCCCGCCCAGTTCAACTTTGAGATTGACTTCCCCGCTATTGTGAGGGGTAACGTGGACATTTTTCAGGTAGCGCGCCGCCGTAACGGTCAGGGTAACCGATTGCCAGATACCACCCACGCTTTCGTACCATTCCTGCTTGCCGTGCGGCATTTCATTGTAACCAAAGGGGGGCTTTGCGTGGCTGGGGTTCGCCGGGTAGTTGGGCCAGCGAGGAGTTTCCAAACCGGACTCGGTGACATCATAGACCCGCACGGCCAGTTCATTTGACCCGGCCCTGGCTAAAGCTTTGATTGAGAAGGTAAAAGGGGTATAGCCCCCTTCGTGCTCCCCGGCCAGTTCTCCATTTACAAAGACCTGGCACCAGTAGTCTACCGCCCCGAAATGCAGCAATAAATCGCCTGAAAGCCAATCTTCCGCCAAATCAAATTCCCGGCGATACCAGGCGTACCCGCTATACTGGGCCAAATCTTTGAAGGCTGCTTGCCAGGGCAAAGGTACAGTAATGGTCCGGTCGTAAGCAGAGGGAGCCTGGGAAAATTGTCCCTCCGGGTCGAGTTGAAACTGCCATTCTCCATCCAACACACTTTGTTGGCGCATCACACTAACTCCTTTATCTCTATTGATTCCAGGAAAGCCATTGAGTGGATTTTCATTGTAAAATTTAAAGCATTAGGAAGCACTATATAGGCACGATGATTTACTGTCAAACCGGAGATTTTATCAGGGGTTGCCAGTGGAAAGGTTTGTTAAGGGGTCTCGTTAAACGAAAAAATAAGGAATCTGAAGTATAAATTTAGCCTAAATATACTAAATAAAATAAACCTTACAGGCTATACAATGACAGTACCATTTTTATCCCATGCTGTTTAAATGCTCTTGCTTTAAAATTTTCTTATTGTAAAAAGGTTATACCAATCGTCCAGGAGCTTAAAGAATGTCGATAGCCAGCAGCTTTGCGCCTTCCGCACATCCAGCCAGGTTTTTAGCAGGTTTTTCTTTAACCGGGTCAAATTTTCCTCGCCAGGCAGGTCGCTGGCTTCACCTGATAACAGTCTTTTTATTGCTTTTCAGCCTGGCGACGGTATTTCAGGGTGTACCGAACTCACCGGGGAAGCAAGCAGCCCCAACCCCTACCAGGCCAAACTATAGCGCGGGGCAACCAGCATTTATGCCGCCAGGGCTTTTCGCTGCCTACACCGCCGCAATCCAAAAGGACAGCGGTCCCGCCTATCTGCCCGCCTCTACTGGAAATGGGGGATACCAGGCCGAAAACCCCGCGCACACCTTTCAGGCCACTTTCAACCGGGAAGGGGTTGGCGTTAACGATTGGAGCATGCGGCTATCCGGTTATATTTTTTCGGGGCAACCTGCTTCCCCGGTGGTGGAAACGAGCCCGGTCCTGAACGATAAAAGAATTGAATACCGGTACGGCAACGGTCTGACCGAGTGGTACGTCAATACCACGATGGGCCTGGAGCAGGGCTTCACTCTTGAAAACCCGTTGTCGCAGAACAGAGCCGGAATAAATCAAAACAACCAGCTTGAACTCAACCTGGCCTTGCAAGGCACAACCGCTCTCCAGGATAGCGCCAGCCGGATTATTTTGAGCAAAGGACAGCAGTACGGCGGCCTGAAAGCCTGGGACGCCCGCCACCAGCCGCTCGAAGCAAAGCTGGCTACTACAGGGGATAGCATAAAACTGACGGTAGGCCTGACCGGGGCGGTTTACCCGATCACAATCGACCCTTTTCTCCAGCAACAAAAACTGCTCGACAACGGACTGGATACCGATGACCGCTTCGGTAGCAGCGTAACTTTTAGTAGTGACGGTAATACTGCCTTCGTGGGAGCCAGGGGTTGGGTCAGTGTAACGGGAGCGGTGTACGTTTTTACTCTTGATAACGGCACCTGGACCGAAACCCAGAAAATAACTCAAACCACACCCGGCCCTACGGACAATTTTGGTTACAGCCTGGCCTTGAGTAAGGATGACAGCACTTTGATGGTGGGAGCCACTACCAGTAACAATGTAGAAGGTTCCGCCTATGTTTATATCCTTAGCAGCGGTGTGTGGACTTTGCAGCAAATCCTTACCGCCAGCGATGCCACTACTAATAGTAATTTTGGCTTTGCGCTGGCCTTGACTGACGATGGAAATCTCGCCTTCATCAGTGACCCTCGGAAAAATGATACCGGAGGGGGAGTCTATATATTCTCGCGAAGCGGCGGCACCTGGACCGAACAGAACACATTGGTACCTACTGATTCAGGGTCCTACTTTGGCTTTGCCTTAGCCTTAAGTGGCGATGGCGAGACCGCCTTTATTACTGAACTTACTCCCGGTAGAGGGTATAATGCTGTTTTTGTTTACACTCACGACTGTAATTATTTGTGGGATCAAAGCCAGACCCTTGCGCCCAGTGGTGTCACGAATGATATAAGTTTCGGCGGTTCCCTGGATCTCAATGACGATGCTAACGTAGCTATTATTGGTGCTACTGGAGGCAATGACGGAAAAGGGGCCGCTTACATTTACACCGAAAGTGGCGGTACCTGGACCGAGCAACAAACGTTGACCGGGAGTGATAGTGCCTCAAGTGACAATTTTGGCAACAGTGTAACTTTAAGTGGTGATGGCAAGACCGCGCTGGTTGGTGCCACCGGGAAAAACAGCACAAGTGGGGCGGTCTATGCCTTTACCGAGAGCGGTGGCACCTGGTCCCAGTTACAGAAGTTCGTTTCTTCAGACATAGCCACAGGTGATCTGTTTGGCACCTCAACAGCCCTGACCGGCGACGGAAATAGAGCCCTGGTAGGTTCCCAGGGTAAAAATAGCAACACCGGGGCGGCGTATATCTTTGACCTGGGTACCCTTAACCCCACGGTGAACCTGGTTTCTTCGGCTAACCCGACCTTTACCGGGCAAAACCTGACCTTTACGACGACCATCAGCGGCACCCTTGACATGCCAACCGGGAATGTCACTTTTCTGGTGGATAGTGTACCAGCCGATACCAAAACGCTTGACGGCAATGGACAGGCCAGCTACTCCACTTCCTCACTCGCTGCCGGTACCCATACCATAGTAGCTTCCTACGCCGGGGATAATTTGTACAATACCAAAGATTCTAACGAATTATCCCAACTGGTCCTCGTCCCGACCGACCAGTTCGCGGTGTCAGGTTATCCTTCCAACACTATTGTTGGAGAAGGACATAGTTTTACCGTAAAGGCCCTTGATGCCGGGGGTAACCTCAATGCAACCTACGCCGGGACGGTCCATTTCACCAGCAGTGACCCGGATGCGGTCCTTCCTCCCGACGCAGCCCTCACCAACGGGGTCGGCACCTTCTACGCGACCTTTAAGACAGTTGGCATCCAATCCCTTACCGCAACCGATACACTCTCGTCTACAATCACCGGTACTCAGTTTGGGATTGCGGTAAGGCCGGTCCCCGCGCCTGAAGCTAAAGCCAAGCTGGTTGGCCGGTTGAAGGTCACCCCCGACCGGGTTGTTTCTCCCGACCCTGACAATCTTATCCGTTATTCTTTCACGGTGGGAAATACCGGTCCAGGGCGTTCGGGGGCCACCACCCTTACCTTACCGGTTGACCCTCAACTCGTCCTTGGCTACACTGAATTTTCCAACCCGGCCACCTGGGTCAGCAGTCTCTCGACTTCCCAGGTTGCCGTCACTCTGCCCGCTCTCGACACCCATCAATCTCTTTCTGGCGCCCTTGTTTTCCGGCCTAACCCCGCACCCCAACCTAGCCCTGGCAGCAGGGTAACCAGTCGCTATTCTCTTAAGTGGAATAACCTTGATGGCAGCACCGAGCAAACCCTTAGTAATGGCATCAGTTTTAACTTTGGGGAACCGGGCGTAAACAAGGATGCCACCCAGGGAGCAGTCCAACTTTTCAAGGCTGACCCTCCAAACGGGACCAAAGTGACTTATCACGGTGATTTCTGGATACCTGGCGAGTTGGTAAGCGCATGGCTGACAAAACCGGATGGCACCAGCGTACCTTTAAGCAGTGGCCGGGCCGATGAGCAGGGTCGCTTCGACATAACAGTCCAAACAGAGGGTTTAGCGGCAGGCACTTACGTGGTGGCAGCTTATGGGCAGCTCAGCCAGGAATACGGCAGTGGTGTTCTAGAAGTAAGCAGTACAGGTATCCAGGTCAAATTAAATCTCAATCTACAAATTAAGGCATTAGGAGGTAACACATCACCTGATAACCATAAAAACTGTTAAGCGTTAATCCAGGGTTAAAAACCCAATTTAGGTGAGTTAAAGACCGGGCATTGGGCCAAAATAGGCTCAAAGCCCGGTCTTTAGTTATAAACATTTGGTCGTTGCCAGAGGCTTGAACAGTTGGGGGTTATAAGCGTGTCGGATTGGTTTTTAGGACTTTAGAAAAAATGGGCATGAGGAAAGTAAATTCAGGAGGAGCAAGAGATTTGAGGTAAATGGTGAAATAAGCAAAGAAAAATAAGAGGAGGAGGCACAAGAAGAAAGCGTATAAAACTATAATATAATATAATATAATATAAAAAGAAAAAAGCCGCAGCGGCCTATCTTCACAAGCCC
>JGI26540J51217_10002390_pt1 | contig 11990 bp, 15 predicted proteins | sample ThiBio_1000_plan_2_FD_51217 | JGI IMG/M metagenome (IMG submission 51217)
GGTTGTGTATGTATGTAACTTATATATCGATGAATCAGTAAAATTAGTTTACCAGTATTAAAACTATTTAAAATATTAAATGGTCCACGTATTGTTGCATAGAGAATAAATATCAGAAGTATAAAAGATATAGCCCATAGATAAGTACAGATATATGTTACAATTGAACGGATTTTATCGAAAATATTTGAACTATCTGAAGAATATAAAGACCGAAATAGAAATTGATTTGATTTTGANATGATTCGTTTTACTTGTTTCATCTTCATCTTCATTTTCATCTTCGACTAAATTTTGATGATCAAACATAATATAATGACGAACTGAACTTATTAGAAAAGCAATAACAGCAAGAAACATTAATCTAGAAAAGCGAAAGAATANTTTTGGTCACATTTGTTATCTCAAATAAAATAAAGAATCTGTTTGACTGCTGTTCAATGCGATCGTTTAAAAAAAACTCTGTCAGGGCAGAGGAACTCTCGTTGAACGAAGTTGTTTTGCTGTCTGAAAAAGAATTGAAATCAAATCAATGACAAATAAATAATCGAGAAATTCTACTTCTCTCTCGTTTGGATCGAGTAAACCTCGAACAACAAGAATTTGATAGACGGATTTTTGAAAAGAATGCAGATTTCGTCGGAAAAGATACGCTTTACTCGATGGATTTCTCATGAATTCATCGATCTGATCTTTCGATGTACTCGGATCGAAAATAAGCAAACGAATATTTCCNTCACGAAATTGTTCATAACCAACAATCGTTCGACTATGACCTATGAATGAAANTGATTATCAAACAAAAGAAATAAATAAATGAAATCGTGTACCTTCATGTTGGAGATAAAGTGGATGAACGTAATTTCGTTGTGTTCGTTGTTGAAAATAGTTTTTCACCCATTCGAATAGATATTTATAGGCGACATTTTTCTCGAGATTTTTCGGCTGATGAAAATCGAACAGTTCAGTTTTGATATTCAAATTGCCCAGACAAGCCATGAGTTCAGTTGGTCCGATCCATTTCGTTGAATTAACTAACCGCCCATTCAATTGCTCTCGACCTTGACTATCAAAGCCCGCTGACCAAGCCCTCTCGATAAGATTTTGCAGATAACTAACCGATGGAATATCTTGACTGTTTTGTCCGAATAAATGCGTCGAATATTCGGGATCATGACGAAGAGACGAAAGTAACATCTGAAAGTTTTTGTAACCGCACGACCAACCTTGATCGAGCCATGTCGAACTCATATGATCGCAAGATGGTCGACAAAGACGACGATCAACAAGATTACCCATTGGTAAACGAGAAAAATTAGCGATGATCCCTGAAAGGTAAATTCGATTTTCAAGAGAAAAANAAAATAATTTTGNTTTACCAGTTGATTTCGANTCTGTTCGTTCGATCGGTTGAGCGATCATTTCATCTAATTTAACTTTATATTCGTTGTACTTTTGTTCGGAAACGGCTTTTCGTTTGAAGAGTTTTTCGAGATTCCATCGAGCTCGTTCGCCGAATGTTCGCGTACTTCCACCGTATCGATTTTGAAAATCTTGGAATGATTGTGCATTCTCTTCTTCTTGTAATAAACGAGCCATTTTTGCATCTTCATCTTCGAACGAATCCGTTNTTTGTTCGTATTCCCGCTGCATTCGTTCACGACGTTCTAATTCTTGAGCATAGAATTGATCAGATGTTGTTTGATTCGTATGTACAGGCTGAAAATCATGTTCTTCATTGATATGAATTTGAAGAACAAGTGGATCGAGATAGATTTTATCACAAATTGGACATATTAAATTCGAATTCGAACAGGATTCATATTGATGATGCAGAGAAAGAAGTNTAGCATCATCGAATCGACGATGGCATGATGTACATTCGATTGATTCCATCTCGTTTTATCGAGAGAAAATCATTTGTTTTTTGTTTTTCTTATCGTTCGATGTTAACTCGTCGGTAGATCGAAATATATATTAATCTAAATCAATAGAAAAAAAAACTAAAAGAAATAACAAAAAAAACANAGAAAGAAAAACAGAAAAAGACTAAATTCGCTAGTCCCTGCAGTAATTTTTTATCTCGTGATTAAGTTTTCTTTGAATAATAATAATAACAACAACAACAGCAACAAGAGCCAAATAAAAAACAAATGGCCAAAGAAATACAGTTAGAAAAAGAAAGAAGAAAACAGTTATGTGAAAGTTTCAGTCAAACAAACACACATGTGTGAGTAAACTGAAATAACAAATAAAGAAGAAGAAGAAAAAAAACAAAAAAAAAAAAGAAAAAGAAAAAAAAATGAAAGAAAACAATATATCAGTTTCTCCTAAAAAAAAACCATTGTTTTTTCTTGTAGCTACTGCTCAACAATACGTTTGGCTGGTTGCTAGAATCATTTAACAAAAAAATGAGCCTACACACACGCATACACATACACGTAAACATACAAACACACACACACACACATACACACGCGGATACATTCACTGTGGAAGTAATCGGGGTAGAAGAAAAGTTGTTGTCGTTGTTGTGCCGGGTTCTTGTTTAATATAACAAAATTGTGGTTGATGATGATGATGTTGTTGTTGTTGCTGTTGTAAAGCAGCAAATGTAAGTAATTCGATCGTTGTCGTTGTTGTTGTTGTATTATTTGTTAATGGTGCTGTTGTATTACAACCGAGTATTTTCAATGTTGTTGAACAACTATTTTCGTATTCATCCATCGCTGCTGTCATCGTACAAGCCGATGACGATAACGATGGGCTTGAATAGCAATAGATTGGAAAATCATCGTCACTATTATTCGGTTCACGTTTGATTAATTGTTCGATTAAAGCATCTAAAAGAGCGATTTTCGAATTGAAAATAGATATTCTCATTTTACCGTTTAATGTCGCTTGTCGAAGAACATTACATGCAACAATCTGCGCTGCAGCTTGCAACCCAGTTGCAGTGATTTGTTGTTGATGTAAAGGCGGAGGTGGTGGTGGACATGATGCATTCGATGCTGTTGTTGTTGTTGTTTCGAAACAGAGTGTTGTTGTTGGTTGTTGTTTCGAGATTGGTTCTTTGGAAACGAATGTTCCATTACGAAATAGAATGACTTCACGTGGCGTTGTTTTAACACGACGACGTGTCGATGAACGTGTTGAACTCGAATTTGTCGATGATGATTTAAGTAAATCATTATCAGTTGTACCTGACGAACTTAAACCTAATGTTGTTGTTTTCGTATCGATTCTTGTTGCATCTTCAGCTATGATGACAACACTTGCCTTCGGTTCTAAAACGGCAACAATAACAACAATGATGATGATGATTCGTCGTTGACAAAAGATTTACCTGCAGCTGTTGAATTTAATCGTCGTTTTGCAGCTGCACTATTTCTTGATGTTCTAAAGATAAGAATAGATGAAGGTAATTTGAGCAAATAAACTTACGCTCGAGATGTAACTCGGCCACCGCGTTTAAATTTCTTGCCTTTTAAAACTCGAGCAGGTACGATAGGTACCGATGGAATAGGCGACGATGTTGTTGCTAATCGAACAAAAAATAAATAATTTGGTTTTGCAAAAAAGAAAATCTCTACTTGTATATGTATGTCCAATTGTTTTATTTGTTGTAACAATCGGTTGAAATTGCAGTTCATTTCCACTAACAAATAATGTTGTTGGTAATTCAGCGGGTTCAATTTTCGGTTGATGAATTAACCGAACAGTTGTCGTTGTTGTCGATGGTAACTGTTGTTCGGATGTTGTTGCTGCTGCTGTTGTTGTATGAGAATGAAATAAATCTAAGAATTCATTTTCACGCGAAATTGTCGAATGAGAATAAGTATTTGAAAGATATTTTTCATCGAGAATTAACGAACAATTCGTATTCGAATGTAATGTTGCTGATCGTTTCGATTCCGTTGAATGTTCGTCTCTGAATTCAATTTCATCACTTGAAAATTGTGGAGATAAAAAGTCATGTTCGAATAATTGATCGAGTAAAAATGGTTTCATCCAATCATCAGCATCGTCGTCTGTTGTCGTTGTTGTTGCTGCCAATGTTGGTGCTGGTGGCGTTGCTGTTGAATTTAAAACATCCAGAAAATCATCGTTTAAATGAAGTAGCGGAGAAAATGAATCGAACATGGATACTGGAGGAGAGACAGATAATGAACCAAATAAATTCGGATTATGTGAATGAGCAAAATCGATTTCCATGATGACTCGTCACCGGGGGGAGGAGAAACAAAAATCAAAAACAGAAAAAAAAAAGGAAACGAAACAATATTTTATTTTCGTTTTTTTGTTTTATTTAAATCAAAAACGTTTTATCAATCACCGAAAAGAAAATGCACTTATGTGCATATTTTGTTTTATCAGAGGTCGAGAAATTAAGATAGTTGACGATATGACCGTATATATATATATATATTCGCAAAGATATACACACATGCGTACGTTACGATGAAGAAAGAAAAGAAAGAACGAACATTCTGTTAGAAAGAAGAAAAAACCGATGAATTTACGATCAGCGTAAGCGTGTTACCATTGTAAAGGCGTATATGACCTCTAAACGAATAGAGAACAACCTAGAATAATGAATCATCGATAGATGGATGATTGTAAGTGACATAGAGAGTGTTACTTAGAAACGAGNAATTTTAAAATTTAAAAAATGGTTCGTTTTTAAAATGTAAAACAAATTAAAAAAACAAATAAATAAAATTCTCNTAACATGTTCAATTCAACAGGCACATCTTCTGTTCGAGTTCTACCAAATAATAGAGTTTATAGGCAAATATTCGAAGCACAAGTGAATCATTTGTATATTTTTTTACAAATAAAAATGTTTCGTCGTGCTTTTTCTATAGGTTCAATTAAGTGACGCTTATCAGCATGCCCGTAAAAATCAGTTAACTCAATCTTTGGATATCACAACACGTCCAAATGGTGTCCCATTGATAAAAAACATTCGACCACATGGTATGAATACTTTATTTTCTTTTTAAATGATTATAAATTAAATTTGCATGCGAAGAAATAGAAGAAAAAAAAAGTGAGAGACGTGAATCAAGATATGTAAATGAACGATGGAGTAGTTTGAATAAAATCAAAAGAAAAAGAAAAAAAGAAACCGACCGAGCGAGCGAGCGAGAGAGAGAAGAGCATATTTTTCTTTTGAACAGAACGAAAAGAATTCTGACACTCCCCTATCTTAATAATAAAACGGACGTATTTTGTAAATTGATTCGTAATTTTAGAAGCACAAAAACGAAAATGGTTAACAAGCAAATCATTTAGTTATAGTCCAAAAACTGATCCAATTACACAATTGTAAAAATTCTTTTCTCTTTGTAATCTTGATTTTGATGATGAGAGATCGTGAATTGACAATCTAGATTTCATGAAGAACAAAAACGACGAGAAAATGAACGAAAACAAGAATTAGTTGAATTAGAACGTGATGTTTTTAATTTGCCTGACATTATTGAACATAGTTCGTATACTGATTGATTGAAAGAAATTGAATTTGCTTTCATATCTATTTCAAACATAGTTGAAACTGATAATAAACGAGAGAGTATTACTGAACGATTAGCAACGAGTCGACAGTCGAAATTTACCAATCTTTGGGATGATCTATTAACTCAAATAGCTGAAACTAATCAAGTAATTTCAAATCGAATTTGTTCGATTAAATCCAAGAGAATTTCGTGATTTAAGAATCTTGTTGCTAAACTTGAAGATATCACTCGAAAGTGTAATCATTATTATGAAAATGGTGATCGAGGTAGTTCGATTGGCTCTTGTTATTCAATCGTTTGATTTTTAATCTTTATTCAAATAGAAATTGATAGTGTTCTTGAAAATTTACTCTATCGAAAAGAGATAACGNGTCTGAAAATAAATACCTTTCAAAAAGCTTTTAANCAACTTGATCAAATTCTTCCTCTACGTCTTGCTACGATTCAACAATTTTGTCAATCGATCGAAGAACTTGAATCCGAACGAATTCAAAAGGTTTTACACGCTTAGAAAGATCTTTTGTTCTTTTTTTCTATCAAAAAAAGAAACGATTTTCTAGATACGAAATTTACTTAAATCATATTCCGATCGATTGTATAAAACACATCATCTATCCGAAGAAGAAACAGCTTTACAACTAGAAAAACAAGCGAATGTTCGTATTGAATAAGAAAATTTTCGTGTTTATCTATCGATGTTTTGCTTTTTTTTATTCTAAAGGAATTAAATAAACAAATTCTTGAAAATCGTCGAATCTATGCTGAACTCGAAGCAAGATTATTAGCCGGTGAAACTGTTCGCATACATCGATATCAAGGAGAAGTTAATAAGTACCAGGAAAAATGGAGAGAAGCAACATACAATGTACATAAACAGAAATGGATGTATGAGTTATTCTGCATCGTTTTCGGATTATCTTTGATTTTAATTGTTTTTAGACTGAATTTATCTGAAGTTGAAGCTAATTTCGAAGCAACAATTCGAAAATCATGTGAATCTCTTGGTTCAGATCTTAGTTCTTTAATTCAAACATTTGTTACACATATAAATACATTAAAGTAACTGAAATTCGCTTGCTCTCACTAAGATATATTCGTTCTCTTCGATTCAGTTCGTTTATTCAACCGATATCAACACGTATTCACGTTCAAAATTGGTACAATCAAGGTCAAGATGTAATTCAACAAATCGTTGATGCACGTCAGCAACTTGTTCAAGCTATTCAAACGCTCATCAATAAAGAAATCAGTCAATTACAAAATCGATCTGAACAAATCCGAGTAAAACATTGTCGAAGATCTTGAATGAAATTTTCTCGTTCAATTTTTGCAGCAAGAAATGCTTACGAATCAAGTTTATACAAAAGATCAAATGCAAACGATTATTGAACGAGATATTCAACCATGTTTAGACGAAAGAAAACGATTTCTACAAGAAACTCTTCTCGATCGAATTCAAGTCGATAGAAACTTTAGCAAATTCGTTTTCTTTTGAAAATGATTTATTTGTTTTAGACTTGCTACGAACGATTGACAGATAATCTAAACGAGATTCTCGATCGGCTGTTAGCATTTATTCAACCAGCAAGCGAACAATGGGACGAACATCAACGATGTCTCGATCATGCTAATGCAGAATTGAACGATATGATGAGAGAATGTCGACGACCGCATGATATTCAAAATGAAGTACATAATGAAGAGAAAAAAATCAGAGTTTGTTTGTTTGTTTTTCTGTAGAAAAAATTAGCTAAACTTGATTCAACTCTTGATGATCTTCGAAATGCTTCGAATGAAAAAGCGTTAACACGACTTCTGACTTCTAGTTATGATCAACTAGATGCTCTGAAAACGAGGTATTGCTATTTCTTATTTTCTAATCGCAATCAAATAGAGACGGTCAATATCTTGTTTAGTTACGCTCAATTCTATGATTCTGAACATAATCTCGTTAATAAATATTCGGATATGATTAATGATGAGGTCAATCGATATCGAGCCGAAATGTTAGATTATTTTCATGCAAAACAAATCGATAAAGTTCCATCATCGTCATCGAATCAATATCACACGACGTCTCTAAGTCGAACCACATATGAACTCGAAGGTTATGAAAGCAATGATTCGAATTTCACACAACAGATTAGTATTGATGAAAGTCCTGTATCTCCTGAAACAAAGACTACTTCCGATGAAAAATCAAACGTGAAAAGTGACTTATACGATCAGGAACAATCACAAACATTTTTTACTGAAGTTCAAATATCGCCAAGAGAACCGATGTCAATTCCATTTGCTGAAGCATTTCGAATTCCACCGAATCTTAGAAATAACATAGTGTTAAAGTACATTTTGTTCTTTTGAAATCTAACACCAAGACGTTTTCTTTCTTTTGTGATGAAATAGTTTGTGTCGAAATTTTCTTGATTATCTCGATCGATGGAAAGATGAGAGTGCTCAACGAGCCGATGCGATGATGTTTTCAAAGCATGAAGAATTAAGTAAAGAAATGGACTTTCAAATGCATTTACACGAACCAAGACGAGTTCGAATCGAAGTTGACATTCACAATGTTCGAGCAGGTTAACATTTTGAAAAATTCAATTGAATTCAAACGAATTTTCTCACGGTTATTTAGCTGAACTTGTGATGCATGAAGAACGTATCGAACGACACATTCGTGGTGTTCAAGAAACTCTTGAACAAACCGATGCTAATTACGGTCGAATGTTGTCACAATTCACTAAATCATTGACAACATATAGAGATGAAATCCACAATCTCGATCAGTTCTTTGTCAATGCAACAACTAGTGGTCGTCTCCTAGCGTTAGAAGATAGTTTGACCAATAGACGAGACCAATTCATGGGCAATATTCGAACAACATTGAGAAAATTTCGAGACAATTTTGATGGACTTATGCAGCATCTTCGACAGGCAAATGCGAAATTTCGAAAATCATTTAAGTAAATCGACGGAGAAGAATTTGAGTCAATTGATAAAAAACGTATTTTGTTTGAAGAACGTTTTCGGAAGGAGGAAATTTTAGTCGAGAAGAAATCGAAGTCTACCGAAAGAAACTTGAGAAAACCGCGTATCAAATCGATCAAGCTGAAAATATGATTATTAAAGAATTGGAAAAATTAGAGAAAAAACAATTAGATGAAGCCGATAAAATCGTAACACAATTTCGAGAACGGTTTGAAATTCAAAATTTTTATCGTCGACTATGAATTTTTTGTTTGATTGACTCATAGTTTTAAGAATCATCTAGTTGATCTTGAATTTATCGGACTGGCGAATCGATGGATTAGTGAAGCACAAGTGAAAATCAAAAGCGAAGTTGCTCTCGATAATCAATATGCACATGATTTAAAAACATCAGTTCAGTTCTTTTCGAATCAAATCGATTCAATTTTAAATCCAAATATCGATAAACAAGTAAAATATGGAAAATAAAACATACGAAACGATTATTATGCTACATTTCTATCATATAGACATCGACATTATCCGAAGTACGAGGAGTTTTTCATCAAATTGTTGCTATGACATACGAACGAGCATTGTATTTAAAATGTCTTAACAATGAATTGAGTATTCCAGCATCAATAATACCGATTTTACGAGATAAAGGATTGATTTTACAAGGTAGAATGAAAAAAAAATGATATTTTATTTCGAAAAACAAATAATTTTGAAGAATTAGCTCATGATCTTGATGTAAATGAACAAAATTCATCACAACATCAATCGAGAAAAAGTCCTGGTTTGGTTAGTAATAGTGATGAAATGAAATCAGTTCGTTTTGCATCATCATCGCCGACGACAACATCATCTCGATACAGAAATTCATCAGTACCATTACTCAATCCACCTGAAGAGGAACAAAAACATGAAGATCATACAACAATTCAGACGATTCGAACACTTCTTCAGTATGTTGTTGATTCTGAAGTCGAATGTAACTGAAAATATTTGTTTTTGATTATTAGTAAACATGAACATTCGAAAACCGATGAAATAATTGAAGGTTAATATCGAGTTGAATTCGAAAGAATGAAAACGAATTTGAATATTTAGATTCGAACGGACGTTTGCCCGTTTCCAATTTAACAGCTCGATCAAAGCTTTCGAAAAAATCGAAACAAAGTAAAAAAACCAGTGATTCTGACAAAGAGTACGAACTTATTTTCTTTCTCACGAAATCAAATTTCAATGCCAACTAATTTTCAGTAGTCTACCGTCGGAAAAAGATGCCCCGAGTACTCAACGAGTTCGTCATGGTCTTTCTCGATCTCAAGACATCATCTATGCCTTATATTGCACATTTGGTGAAAAGAAACATCTCGGTCAAGATTTCCTATCGAAGATTCTCAATATTTTACGAGATTCTGTCGAAGGTTTACTTAGTCATTCCGAAGTAGATCGAATTTGTGTTTTCTCTTTCTCTCTTGTTGAATTCGAAAATTATTCCGTAGATATACTACAAAGAAAAAGGTGCACGACCTGTAACACGACCTGAAGCTCTGCGCGACAAATTCCATGAATTCGCTGAAATGATGATTGAGAAATTAAAAAATTACGAACAACAATGTCGAACTTATCATGAACAATCTGTAAATGGTTCGTTGATTTTCGACGNAGATTTCTTTTTTTAATAAAATCAATTGTTTGATTAGAATTTCGAACGATTCTCGAAACATTCGAACAAACATCATCATTGATTCCAACTATTGAATATAATCACGAAATAGTCGAAGCNGAAAATCGTCTCTTTGAATATCTTCGAGAATTTCATTTGATTCTCAATGAAAAATTTACTCGATCATCAATTGAAAAGAACAATAATTTTCAACTACTCCGGCCAACATTCGCAAATCCAACGCAAAAACATCATTTACAAAACATTGATCAACAAGAAAAAGTTCGACAAGTTGACATTGAAACAATCATCAATCGTCTTCGTTTGAATACAATTGTAACTAAATAATTCTACACAAAAAATTGACAAATCAATCGTTCTTCTCTTTCCAGGAAGATGTTCAAACAAATGCAAAAATTGCAGTTCAATCAATGGCGATGAATTCCGAACGATTGNTACTTCTCTTTGATGAAATCCTAACAGCTGATGATATCACTCGAATGAGTAACGAGAAGACAAAAAACAAACACTAAATTCACTTTTATGAGAATTTTTCAGAGATCCCATTGGTTAGACAATCACTTTTGGAATTAATACGCCGACAAAAAGCTGGCAAACCGTTGGATGACGCTGCACCAACACCACTTATCGAACGGAAGCCCGGTCATTGGTCTGGTTTACCATTGTTTGAATCTCGAAGTAGTTCACCTTCATCGAACAAACGATCAGCTTCAGTTGTTACGCAGAAAACGACATTACCACAAATTGAAACAATCAAACAAAGAGATCAAGCATCTCAAGTAGAAAAAAAAATGTTTCAGAAAAAAACTGACGATTGTTCTTTTCGTTTTCTAGAGATATAAAGAGAATTTGAATCGAGTTCTAGAAGATATTGAAGATCGTTGTTCGGCTATTTTGACTGATCTCGATCGATATCGAGTCTATTGGAATGATTCGATTGATACATTACAAAACTTACGAACAAATTAAAATAAATCTTATTTTTCTTTTCAATTTTTTATAATAATGAGTTTTTAATTGGGGAAGATTGATTATTTATTTATTGTTTTAAATATTTTTATAGAATAAAAATGGCTGGACTTTCTTAAAAACATGCACACACAGTACTCTTCTCCGATCATTTACATGCTGATGCATATGACACCGACTAAATTGACTAAATGTATTAATATCAAAAGTTATAACAAAAGTTTTCTGCTGCCACTATTTATGATGTTGAAGTAGTCATTGTATTAATAGTCATTGCTCACGAACGTAAAAATGTTGATCTTTTGCGTTGCGTTCATAGATTCATAATAACAGCTGTGTCTTCATGATATACATGAACACATGCAATGTTGAAGAACTTGTTGCTTGTGTTTCATTCTCCATTTTTCTTGTATTGTACTTGATAAGAACAATTCAGGTGAACAGCTACTATAGTGCGCTTGCATCAAACAAAAAACTAACAGTGGCTGCACTGTTATATGTTTAATGTACCCTAAGAAAATGATTGATCACGACATTTGAGTGAATGTTAAATTAAGCAACTGATGATCCGTGACTAAGCACACACATACTATACTCTCTTTTGTTTTTTTAGATATTCTAATGTGGATTTATTTAGTGTGATTATTTGAAATGTACAAATTGTCAGACGAGAGAAAAAGAGAGAAAGGAATGTAATTCGAATACAGTAAAAAATTGGAGTTCATTTTTGAAATTATGCTTCGAATAATGATTGCATATCGATCATAGCTTGACGAATACGTTGACCGAAACGTTTTGAATCCTAGCAGAAATTGATGAAATAGATAAAAAAA
>JGI26540J51217_10002398_pt1 | contig 11961 bp, 9 predicted proteins | sample ThiBio_1000_plan_2_FD_51217 | JGI IMG/M metagenome (IMG submission 51217)
CCCGCCAGCAGCAGCCCGGCGTCACCATGAAGAGCTTTCTGGCCGAAGGCGGGCTCGATCTGGTGCTGGACCAGATGATCGACGGCGAGGCCCAGATGGCCTTTGGCCGCAAGGTCGGCATCGTTGCGGGCAAGCGTCTGGTCGACAGCGAACTCGCCAAGATCCCGGCGTTTCAGGGCGCAGGCGGCAAGTTCGACCAGAACGCCTATCTCTCGGTTCTGGCCCAGCGCCAGATGAACGATGCCGATGTGCGCGACAGTTTCGCGCGCGATCTGGTCTCGCGCCAGTTGCTGGCCCCGGCGCAATTCGGCGCCGCCCTGCCCCAGAGCGCGGTGGTGCAATATGCCTCGCTGCTCAAGGAACATCGCGCAGGTTCGGCCGCCATGCTGCCCTCGGCCGCCTTCGCGCCCAAGGGCCTGCCCACGCAGGCCGAAGTGACCGCGTGGTACAACAACCACAAGGCCGCCTACACCGTGCCGGAACGCCGCGTGATTCGTTACGCCCGCTTCGACGAATCGGTCATCAAGCAGTCCTCGGCCCCCAGTGATGCCGAAGTGGCCGCCCGATTTAAGGCCAATGCCGCCCAGTATGGCGCCAGCGAGACCCGCAAGGTGTCGCAGGTCATCGTCATCAGCGAGAGCATGGCCAAGGACATTGCCGCCGCCGTGGCCAAGGGCGAAAGCCTTGAGGCCGCCGCCAAGGCCAAGGGCCTTTCGGTCGCCTCGCTGGGCGCGGTCAGCAAGGCCGACCTGACGATCAAGAGCAGCGCCGCCGTGGCCGAGGCCGCCTATGCCGCCAAGGCCGGGGCCATCGCTGGCCCGGTCAAGGGCGCGCTGGGCTGGGCGCTGGTGCGCGTGGATGCCGTCGACGCCAAACCTGCGCGCACGCTGGAACAGGTGAAGGGCGAGATCACCGCCGCCCTGACCGAGGAAAAGCGCAAGGCAGCGCTGGCCGCTCTCACNGAGAAGGTGAACGATGATTTCGGCAAGGGCGGCGCGCTGTCCGATACCGCCAAGGAACTGGGCCTGACCATGGCCGAAACCCCGCTGCTGACGGCCAAGACGCCCGCTGGCATGGGGCTTCCGGCCGAACTGGCCTCGATTCTGCCCGCCGCCTTTGGCATGGACCACGAGGGCCAGCCCCAGATCAGCGAACTGGTCGCGGGCAAGAGCTTTGTGATCTTTGACGTGACCAAGATCGTGCCCGCCGCCCCTGCCCCGCTTGACCAGATCAGCGCGCAGGTGATGGCCGACATCCAGCTTGAAAAGGGCTCGGTCGCCGCGCGCGCCGCCGCGATGAAGCTGCTGGCAGCAGGCAAGAAGGGCGCCGATCTGGCCGCCGAAGTGGCCAAGCTGGGCGTAGCCCTGCCCCCGGTTCAGCAGATGAATCTGGGCCGCGAGGAAATCATGTCGCGCGGTGGGCAGATCCCGCCTGCGGTGGCCATGTTCTTCGGCATGGCGCCCGGCACGACCAAGCTGATCCCGATTGCGGGCAACAAGGGCTTTATGGCTGTTCAGCTGAAAACCATCACGCCGGGCACCGTGGCCGCCAATGATCCGCTGGTCGGGCAGGTCAAGGGCGAGCTCAACAATCTGGCCGCGCGCGAACAGGCCGAAAGCCTGCGCCGCGCGATCCGCACCGAAGTCAAGGTGGAGCGCAACGAAAGCGCCATCAAGACCGTCGCCGCCACGCTGGCCGGCGGCAACTGACGTTCAATCCCAAAAAGCGAAAGACCAATGACCGACAACACCCATCGCCCAGAAAACTGGGACNCCGCCCTTTCCTTGCTGTCTGGCGGGAATCCGGCGCTGGTGTGGCGTCGCGTCATTGCGGACACTGAGACACCCGTGGGCGCGGCGGTAAAGCTGTTCGCGGGCGAGCGGGGCGATTTCCTGCTCGAATCGGTCGAGGGCGGCGAGGNGCGGGGGCGGTACAGCCTGCTGGGTCTGGCCCCCGATCTGGTGTTCCGCGCCACCGGCCATGCCGCCGAAATCAACCGCGTCTGGGCGCAGGACCGCGAGGCGTTTGAGCCTCTGGCAGGCGACGCGCTGGGCGAATTACGCAAGCTGGTCGAAAGCTGCCGGATGGATGTGCCCGCCGCGCTGCCTCCCGCGCTGGCCTGTATCGTGGGCTATTTCGGCTATGAAACCTTTGGCCTTGTCGAAAAACTGCCCCGCGCGCCGCAAAGCGCGCTGGAATTGCCCGACATGCTGTTTGTCCGCCCCACGGTGATCCTTGTGTTCGACCGGCTGGGCGATGAATTGTTTGCCGTTGCGCCGGTCTGGCCTTCGGATCGCGCGCCCGAAGCTGCGCTGGAAGTGGCACAGGAGCGGATCGATGAGGCCCTGCGCGCGCTGGCTGCGCCCGCGCCCGAACCTGTGCGCGCCGCGCCCGACATGCCCATGCCGATGCCGACCCCGGTGATGGCGCCGGGCCGCTATGGCGAGATGGTCGAACGCGCCAAGCAATTTATCGAGGCGGGCGACATTTTTCAGGNCGTGCTGGCGCAGCGTTTCACCGCGCNTTTTACTCTGCCGCCGCTCTCGCTTTATCGCTCGCTGCGCCGGGTCAATCCCTCGCCCTTCCTCTATTTCCTCGACCTGCCCGGTTTTGCCGTGGTTGGGTCCAGCCCGGAAATTCTGGTGCGGGTGCGCGATGGCGAGGTGACTATCCGCCCCATCGCGGGCACGCGCCCGCGCGGCAAGACCCCGGCCGAGGACAAAGCCAATGAGATCAGCCTGCTGGAGGATCAGAAAGAGCGCGCCGAGCATCTGATGCTGCTCGATCTGGGCCGCAACGATGTGGGCCGTGTGGCCGCCAAGGGCACGGTCAAGGTCACCGAAAGCTATACGATCGAGCGTTACAGCCATGTGATGCATATCGTCTCGAACGTGGTGGGCGAATTGGACACCAACCGCGCCGATGCGATTGACGCTGTGTTCGCCGGTTTCCCGGCAGGCACCGTCAGCGGTGCGCCCAAGGTCCGGGCCTGCGAGATCATCGCCGGACTGGAAGGCGAAACGCGCGGCGCCTATGCGGGCGGCGTCGGCTATTTCGGGCCGGACGGCAATCTGGACAGCTGCATCGTGCTGCGCACCGGCATCCTCAAGGATGGCGTGTTGCACGTGCAGGCGGGCGCGGGCATCGTGGCCGACAGCGATCCGGNCTATGAACAGCGCGAATGCGAACATAAATCCGGCGCCCTCTTTGCCGCCGCCCGTGAGGCGGTGCGCGTGGCGCAGGAAGCGGGGTTTGGGCAATGAATAATAAAATCCTCGTCATCGACAATTACGACAGCTTCACTTGGAATCTGGTCCATTACATCATGGAACTGGGCGCTGAGGTCGAAGTGGTGCGCAATGACGCGCTGACCGCCGCGCAGGCGATTGACAGCGGCGCGGCAGGCTTCCTGCTTTCGCCCGGCCCCTGCACGCCGAACGAGGCCGGGATCAGCCTAGATCTGGTGGGCGCGGCGGCCGATAGCGGCAAGCCCTTGCTGGGCGTGTGCCTTGGCCATCAGTCCATCGGGCAATATTTCGGCGGCACGGTGCAGCGCGGCGGCCTGATGCATGGCAAGACCAGCCCGGTGACGCATGACAACAGCGGCCTGTTCGAGGGCATCCCCTCGCCCTTCATCGCCACGCGTTATCACTCGCTGATCGTGACCGACATTCCGGCCTGCCTGCATGTGAATGCGCGCAGCGACGATGGGCATGTAATGGGCTTCCGCCATGTCAGCCTGCCGATCCACGGGGTGCAGTTTCACCCCGAGAGCATCGCCACGCAGCATGGCCATGCGATGCTGGCCAATTACCTGAAACTGTGCGGGATTGATGCCCGTATGCCCGCATGAACGCCCTGCCCGAAGTCTCGGCCCATCCCTTTGACGAGGGTGAGGCGCAGAGCATTTTCGGCGCGATCCTTGACCGGCAGGNGTCCGACGAAGCGATTGCCGATTTTCTCGTCGCCCTTTCGGCGCGCGGTGAAACGTCGAGCGAGATCGCGGGCGCGGCGCGGGCCATGCGTGCGCGGATGATCGCGGTCCATGCGCCCGAGGGAGCGATTGACGTGTGCGGCNCCGGCGGCGATGGGCATCATACGCTCAACGTCTCCACCGCCGTATCGCTGGTGGTCGCGGCCTGCGGCGTGCCGGTGGCCAAGCATGGCAACCGGGCGGCATCATCCAAGGCGGGCGCGGCCGATACGCTGGAGGCTTTGGGCCTTAATCTGGCCCATGCCGGAGAGCGCGCGGAAAGCACGCTGGGCGAGATCGGCATCGCGTTTCTGTTTGCGCAGGCGCATCATCCCAGCCTCAAACATATCGCCCCGATCCGGCGGGCGCTGGGCACGCGCACGATCTTCAACCTGATGGGGCCGCTGGCCAATCCGGCCAATGTGCGCCATCAACTGGTGGGCATCGCGCGCCCGGCCTATGTGCCGATCTATGCCGAAGCGATCCGCCGCCTTGGCACCGAGCGCAGCTTTGTCATTTCGGGCGATGAGGGGTTGGACGAACTGAGCCTTGCAGGCGGCAATGAAGTGGCCGACGTGCGCGGCGATGGGGTGGCGATGAAGCGCGTGGTTCCTGCCGACGCTGGCCTGCCCGAATATCCGGTTGAAGCGATCAAGGGCGGCGATCCGGCCTATAATGCCGATGCTTTGCACCGCCTGCTGATGGGCGAGCATGGGGCCTACCGCGACGCGGTGCTGCTCAATGCTGCTGGCGCGCTGATGGTCGCGGGCGAGGTTTCGAACTGGCGCGAGGGCGCCGAAGAGGCCGCAGAGGCCATTGACAAGGGGCTGGCCAAGGGGCTGCTCGATTGCTGGATCAAGGCTTGCGAATGACCGACAAATTGACAGAAATCTGCGACACCAAGCGCCAAGAGGTTGCCGCGCGCAAGCCTTTGGCAAGTTTGGCCGACCTTGACGCGCGCGCNAGCGAACAGACCCCCACGCGCGGGTTTGAGGCGGCGCTGCGCGCAAAGGCTGCGGGTGGCTTCGCGCTGATTGCCGAGATCAAGAAGGCCAGCCCGTCCAAGGGATTGATCCGCGCCGATTTCGATCCGCCAGCCCATGCCCGCGCCTATCAAGCGGGCGGCGCGGCCTGTCTTTCGATCCTGACCGATGCGCCCTATTTTCAGGGGCATGAGGATTACCTGATCGCCGCGCGCGCGGCCTGCGATCTGCCGGTCCTGCGCAAGGATTTCATGGTCGATCCTTGGCAGGTGGCCGAGGCCCGCGCGATTGGGGCCGATGCGATCCTCATCATCGTGGCCGCGCTGTCGGACGCCCAGATGGCCGAGATCGAACAGGCAGCCATCGAGCGGGCGATGTCGGTTCTGGTCGAGGTGCATGATGAGGAAGAGATGGCGCGCGCCGCCAATCTGCGCTCGCGCCTGATCGGGGTGAACAACCGCAACCTCAAGACCTTCAAGACCGACATCGCCACCACCGAGCGCCTCGCTCCGCTGGCGCCCGAGGGCACGTTGCTGGTGGCCGAGAGCGGGATCAACACCCATGCCGACCTGCTGCGTCTGGCCCCTTGCGGGGCGCGGACTTTCCTTGTCGGGGAAAGCCTGATGCGGCAGGCCGACGTGACGGCGGCGACAAAGGCCCTGCTGGGTCTTTAAGCCCAGAGTTCAGGATGGCGCAGCATCAGGGCCTGCGCCAAAATCAGCGTCTTGGCGTCCTCCAGCGTGCCGGCCATCACCCGGTCGCGCAGGACGTCAAGGCTGATTTCGACCACGCTGATATGCTCATCCTCGCCATCGGCCCCGCCGCCTGCGCCCACCCGATCGGCCGCAGTATATTCGGCCAGATAGAGCATCACCCGCTCGGTCGAAACCGGCGGAATGGGCCAGATATTGGCTAGCGGTTCGAGCGCGGAAAGGCGAATGCCGCCCTCCTCCATCGCCTCCTCATGAATGCGCTCCTCCGGGCTGGCCCCATCGAGCCCGCCCGCAATCGCCTCCAGCAAGGGCGGATGGCCCGCATCCAACACCGCCGCGCGCGGCTGGGTGATCAGCATCGCCACCCGCCGCGCCCGGTCAAAGGGGAGCACCGCCACCGCCTGACCATTGTCGATCAGGTGCCGTTCGGCCACGGTGCCGTCGGGCATCCGCAATTCCAGCCGGGAAAAGCGATACCAGCCATCGTAGATCAGCTGCCGGGCAATAATTTCGGCCATATTTCCCTATTCCCTCAAAATCTTGAAGCAGGCTTACGCCAGATCGCACATTTCTTCGTTGCCTGATGCCTCCGCTTTGGCAAGAGAGAAGCATGAGCGAATTGACCCATCTCGATGCCCAGGGCCATGCACGCATGGTCGATGTCGGCGCCAAGGCCGAANCCGCGCGCGTGGCGATTGCCGCTGGCCGCATCCGCATGAGCGCGGCGGCGCTCAGCGCGATCCGCGACGGCGATGTGCCCAAGGGCGACGTTCTGGCGGCAGCCCGCATCGCCGGGATCATGGCGGCGAAGAAAACCGCCGACCTGATCCCTTTGTGCCACCCCCTGCCGCTGCACAGCGTGAGCGTCGATTTTGCCATTGAGGAAGGCGCGATCCGGGCCACGGCCACGGCCAGCCTGACCGGCAAAACCGGGGTGGAAATGGAGGTATTGACTGCTGTTTCCCTTGCGCTCCTGACCATTTACGACATGGCCAAGGCCATCGACAAGGGCATGGTGATCGAGGAAGTGCGACTGATCGAAAAGCGCGGCGGNAAATCGGGCCACTGGAAAGCGGAAAGATGAGCCGCGCGCCCCTGCCGCTGGACGAGGCGCAGGCGCGCGTCCTGGCGCTGGCCGGCCTGACGCAGGCGCAGGAGACGCCCATTGAGGCCGCGCTGGGCTGCTATCTGGCCGCGCCGCTGCTGGCCCGCCGCACGCAACCTGCCGCTGATCTGTCGGCGATGGATGGCTATGCGCTGGCGCCGGGCGATCTGGCGGGACCGTGGGATATTGTGGGCGAAAGCGCGGCGGGCCATCCCTTTGCGGGCGCGGTTCAACCCGGACAGGCGGTGCGCATTTCCACCGGTGCGCTGGTGCCCGAGGGCGCGGGCGTGGTGCTGTGTCAGGAAGACACCGCGCGCGAAGGCAATCACCTCACCCTGACCGGAACCCCGCCCAAGCCGGAGGGGCGCCACATCCGCCGCAAGGGTCTGGATTTCCGCGACGGCGACATGGTTCTGCCCGCAGGTACGCGGATCGGTGCGGCACAACTGGCGCTGGCGATTGCGGCGGGGCATGGCGCGCTCTGCGTGCGGCAGCGCCCGCGTCTGGCGATCCTCGACAGCGGGGATGAGCTAATCGCGCCGGGCCTGCCCTGCCCGCCCGACCGCCTGCCCGCCAGCAATGGCGCGATGCTGGGGGCGATGGTGGCCGGGCTGGCCGGGGAAGTGCTGCGTCTGGGGCCGGTGGCCGATGATCTGGACGCGTTGGACGCGGCGCTGGCGCGCGCGGGCGATGCCGATGTGATCGTCACCAGCGGCGGGGCCTCGGGGGGCGATCATGACCTGATCCAGCCTGCGCTGGCCCGCTGGGGCGCGCAGGTCGATTTCTGGAAGGTTGCGATCCGGCCCGGCAAACCCTTGCTGGTGGCCACGCGAGGGAAGCATGTGGTGATCGGACTGCCCGGCAATCCGGTGTCGAGTTTTGTCACCGCCCATCTGTTCCTGCTGCCGCTGCTGCGCGCGATGCAGGGCGCGGGCGATCCCCTGCCCCGCACGGCAATGGCGCATTTGACCGAGCCTCTGGGGCCGGGCGCGGACCGGCGCGAGTTCATTCGCGGATGGTGGGACGGTCGCGATGTGATGCCGCGCCCGATGCGCGATTCCTCGGCTCTTGCAGCAATGGCGGCCAGCAATTGCCTGATCGAACATGACGCCCATGCTCCCGCGATGGCGGCGGGCGACGCGGTGCGCATCCATTTGATCGAAAATGGCGGAAGCGCTTGACGAAAGGGNAATGGTTGCGTAATTGTTCCGCAATTGTTCACGCAACACCCCCGTTGGGAGGTTTCTATGCTCACCCGCAAACAGCACGAATTGCTGCGCTTCATCCAATCCAGCCTCGAAGAGTCCGGCGTCTCGCCCAGCTTTGAGGAAATGAAGGAAGCGCTGGATCTGAAGTCGAAATCGGGGGTGCATCGGCTGATCTCCGCGTTGGAGGAGCGCGGCTTTATCCGCCGCCTGCCCAACCGCGCCCGCGCGCTGGAGGTTTTGCGCCAGCCTGAGGATGTTACGCCCCCGGTCGGGACCAAGCCTGCCGCGCCGAAAAAGCCGGTTGAACTGGCCAGGTCCGCAGCGCCCGCGCCCGCCAATGATGTGATTGAAATCCCCCTGCATGGGCGGATCGCGGCGGGCGTGCCGATCGAGGCAATGGAAGGGCAGACAATGCTGCCGGTGCCTGCTGCGCTGCTGGGCGCGGGCGATCACTATGCGCTTGAGGTGTCGGGCGATTCCATGGTCGAGGCGGGCATTCTTGACGGCGATCTGGCGCTGATCCGCAAGACCGATATCGCGCGTGAGGGCGAGATCGTGGTCGCGCTGGTGCGCGGCGAGGAAGCGACGCTCAAATATCTGCGGCGTGAACGCGGCATGGTGCGGCTCGATCCGGCCAATGCGGCCTATGATCCGCAATATTATCAGCCCGGCGAGGTTCAGGTGCAGGGCAAGCTGGCCGGATTGCTCCGCCGCTATCACTGATCCAGCAATGTGACGGGAGGGGGCTCGATGGCTCCCTCCTGCGGTTTCAGACTGGGCGCGCGCCACCATGGATGCTGGCCCTGACTTTGCGCCACGGTGACGATCCGCCCCTGCGCCAGATAAAGCGCGAGGCCGCCGGTGCGATAGAGCAAAGGCTCATCGGCCCTCAGCAAGCGGGGGCGGCACGAAGGCGAAAGCGCCACCCGCGATACGACAATATCGACATAGGCGCAGGCCGCCGCCATCGCCCGCTCCTCCACCATACCGCCGCCCCGCGCGGCCAGAATGCGCCAGTCACGGCCTCCTTGCCGGATGGTGATGCGGCAAAAGCTCTCGTTGCATTCCGCGTCGCGCCATTGCTCGATAGGCATGGCCTCGCCGCTGGCGCCCATCGCCTCCTGCATCATGTCGCGGGCATAGGTGGAGCGGCCCTGTCCCAATATCAGCAATTGTCGGCTTTGCGGGTCGATCATGCCGAATTGGTGCCCATCGCCGGTGATGACCATATCGGGCGGCGTCAATAGCGCCAGCCACAGACATCCCACCACCGCCGGAACCAGCCCGAAGAGCCGCACATTGCCCCGCCAAAGCGCCAGCCACAGCATCCCCAGCACTATCAAACCATAGGCCCAGCCGCCCATCACCGGCAATTGCGCCACCGCATCGGGCCGCGCCGCCACCCATCGCGCCAGCGCCAGCAGCAGATCAAGCGACCAGCCGCACAGATGCCAGAAGGGCGCCCCCGCCCCGACCAGATCAAAGGCCAAGCCCGCCCCGATCAACGGCATGGAGACAAAGGNGGTCAATGGGATGGCGACCAGATTGGCCAGCGAGCCATAAATGCCCGCACGATGGAAATGGAAAAAGGCCACCGGCATGAGGGCCAGTTCGATCACCAGCCCGGTCAGCAACAGCATCGCCAGATCGCGCCCCAGCCGGATCCACCAGCCTTCAGGACGCCGGGCGAGAAAGGCCCGTACCGGCGCCGCCTCATGCAGGGCCACAATCGCCAGCACCGAGCCGAAACTCATCTGGAAACTCGGCCCTACCACCGCCTCGGGCCAGAGCAGCATGACGAAACCGGCCGCCAGCGCCAGCAAACGCACCGAAAAGGGCCGCCGCCCCGCCGCCATCGCCGCCAGAGCCAGCAGCGCGCCAAGGCAGGAACGCACCGTCGGCACCTCCGCCCCGGTCAGCAGCGTGTAGCCGACCGCCGCCAGCCCGCCCATCCCGCTGGCCAGCACGGGGAGGCGGACCCGTAACACCAGCCATGGCCACAGGGCCAGCAGGCGCAGCGCGAGAAAATAGGTCGCAGCCACCACTGCGCTGACATGCAGACCGGAGACGGACAGGAGATGCGTCAGGCCCGCGTCGCGCATCGCTGCCTCGTCGGCAGGTGTGATGCCTCCGCGCTCGCCGCTGGCAAAGGCCGCCGCCATGCCGCCCGCCGATCCCGGCAGCGCCGCGCGCACATGAGCCGCCAGCGCATGGCGCCACGGCGCAAGGCCCGACTCGGTACCCTGCGACTCGACCTGAACTGGCCCCAAAGCGCTGCCCGTGGCGACCAGACCGTCAAACCACGCCGCACGGGCAAAGTCATAGCCCCCCGGCAGACGTGGCGGGGCCGGGGGAAACAGCCGCGCGCGCAGCCGGATCACCGCGCCTTCGCGCGCGCCCGGCGCCAACTCATTGGACTTCAAAGAGATCCGTGCCTTGATCGCCCGATCCGCGCCCGGCAGGCGCAGGCCAACCACCAGCAGAATCCGCGACTGGGCGGTCAATTCCTGTCGCTCGAGCACCACGGCGCGCAGATCGAGCACCAACGGGCCGGGAATCGCGGGCGCGCCGACCAAGGTCGACTTGCCCCAGACCAGACCGCAACCCAGCGCGACCGACAAAGAGAGCGACAAAATCGCCCGAGGCAGGCACACCAAATCGCCACTCCGGCGCAGAACCAGACTGGCCGCAGCCGCCGCCAATAAACATAATGTTATCAGATATATCCATTGCCTGACGTCAGCCAGAACAAACCACCCCGCCACACCCGCCGCCATGCCCACCGCCAGCCATGGCGCAAGGGTCGGCCCAGCGTTCAACAGAAAATGCTCTAAGACCAAAGCAAAACTTGCCAAGCGCGCGCGGCTGCGCCAAGGGCCATGTTGCGTTGCAGCGCTATCCCCCCCCAAAGAGGCGGGACGCTCTGCCGATTGTGTGTTGCTGTGGGNCGCTGGAACCATGGGCCCTTATAGGACAGAAAGGACAAGGGAATGACAAGTTCGGGGTTGGCTGGCAGCAATAGCACCGGCAAACGCCCTGTTGTCACCCGTTTTGCGCCTTCTCCCACAGGTTTTCTGCATATTGGCGGCGCGCGCACGGCTCTGTTCAACTGGCTCTATGCCCGTGCGACCGGCGGCCAATATCTGCTGCGTATCGAGGATACCGACCGCGCGCGTTCGACCGATGCCGCCATTGACGCGATCTTTGACGGTCTGCGCTGGCTGGGCCTTGATGGCGATCAGCCTGCGGTGATGCAGTTCGAACGCTCGCCCCGCCATGCCGAGGTGGCGCATAAACTGCTGGGCGCGGGCTATGCCTATCGCTGCTATCTGACGCAGGAAGAACTGACCGCAATGCGCGAGGCGGCGCAGGCCGAAAAGCGCCCGTTCCGCATCCAGTCGCCCTGGCGCGACGCCACGCCCGATCAATGGCCCGAGGGTCAGCCCTATGTGGTGCGCATGAAGGCGCCGCGCGAGGGCGCGACCGTGATCGACGATCTGGTGCAGGGCAGCATCACGGTGCAGAATGTCGAGCTGGATGATTTCATCATCCTGCGCTCTGACGGTACGCCGACCTATATGCTGGCCGTGGTGGTGGACGATCACGATATGGGTGTGACCCATGTGATCCGCGGCGACGACCATATCAACAACGCCTTCCGCCAGTTGGTGATCATCCGCGCGATGGATGCCATCGAAGGCAATTGGCCCGATCCCGAATATGGCCATATCCCGCTGATCCATGGCGCGGACGGGGCGAAACTGTCCAAGCGCCACGGCGCGCTGGGCGTGGATGCCTATCGCGACGACATGGGTCTGCTGCCCGAGGCCGTGCTCAACTATCTGATGCGGCTTGGCTGGGGNCATGGGGATGAGGAAATCATCTCGATCGCGCAGGCCATCGAATGGTTCGACATCAAGGATGTGAACAAGGGCGCCTCGCGTTTCGACTTTGCCAAGCTGGCCAATCTCAATGGCCA
>JGI26540J51217_10002435_pt1 | contig 11787 bp, 8 predicted proteins | sample ThiBio_1000_plan_2_FD_51217 | JGI IMG/M metagenome (IMG submission 51217)
AGAATGACACAGCGACCTATTCGGTAGACGCAAGCTGCGGAACGTATGACTGGAACGTCATCGGCGGCACTATCGTCTCCACGATGCCCTATACGAATACCATTCGCGTGGTTTGGGACAACCCTTCCGCGCAGGGCGGCAATGGATTAGTGTCATTCATACCTGATACAAGCTGCCATTTGCCTTGCCCACAACCGACCAGGGTTATCGTACCCATCGTTCAACAAACGGGTAACATACAAGGACAGTTAATCACTTGTCCCAATACGCAATATATCTATACCTTGCCGCAGTGGCCGACGACCGAATATAACTGGTACGTAGAATCTGTGTCAGGCACTGCGAGCATCACGCATACCGACCAGGCCAATCAAATTGCCCTGACGACAGGCACCGGCCCGGATGTGATCCAGTTGAAGTGCAATTACCATAACACGCTGCTTGGCTGCGGCGGCGTGGCCGCCATCAGGATTCGCGTGCTCCCGGCCTCGGCTATTTCCGTGCAGCCTATCGCCTGCTTAGGCGGCACGGTAGGCGGCGAGATCACGCCGTTCCCCACCGCTACGGCCAATTGGACGATTACGGCCCCAGATAATACCCAGACCTTTTCGGCCGGGCATACCTTCACGTTTACCGCAGCCCAGGTGGGCACGTATATGATACAGGCGGTAAGCCCGACAAGCTCCTATTGCCCGCCCGATGCTGTTTTTGTGACGGTGGACACCGTGCAGCGGGCCGACAGTATTGTAGGGCCCGACACGATCTGCGTTGGCGAACCGGCATTGTTTACTGGCATGAACCCTATACCCAATACCGTATTCCATTGGCAGGTTGTCGGCGGCACGCCAAATGCCGAGTACGGCAATTCCACCTACGTGACCTTTTCAGGCCCCGGCCCGTATATCGTCCGGCTCTGGCGAGAAACGGTCTACGGTTTCCCCTATTGCCAATCCGTCATTATTCAAAAACAGGTATACCCGCCGCATGTGGTTTTGGACATTCAAGGGCAGGATTCGGTCTGCGGCAGCTCGTATGAGAATTATCATACGGACTACCTAACCGGGGAAACTTATAATTGGACGATCGTTCCCGCAACAGCCGGCAGCGTGAGCCCGGTGAACGGCTCGCCAGCGGTAACCGTGCTTTGGAATAATCCGCCCCCGGCCGGGCAATCGGCATGGCTGATTTTAAAAATGCGCAAATGCGCGACAACTTACCTGGATAGCTTCAAGGTTTTCGTGCGGGGCAATCCGTCCTTTACGATTATTGACAGCCCCAATGTTGATACGATTTGCGCGGGCTACCTGTTAACGGTCGGCTTAAGCCCGACTGGCCCCGCAACCACGACCTGGGATTTTGGCGATGGCTACGTGACCACGGGAGCAACGGCAAGCCACGCCTATGCGACGTTTAATTCGATGTCTCCGGTGAGCTATACCATTACCGCGACGGTAACAAATGCATACGGCTGCTTAGGCACCTACGTTTTTACCCGAGACATTTGGGTAAAACCTGCTCCGGTACCTTTCATAACCCCTGTTGGTCCTTTTCTCTACTGTGACGATCTCCCCGATGACGTAACACTGACCGCCGACGCGGAATCAGGCTATGGCGGGCCGATTACCACCTATGTCTGGAATGGCTGTCCAACTTGTCCCTTTACCGGAACGAATACCTACAATGTTAACGACCTGGGATATATCTCCTGCACGGAAACAAACTCGGTAGGTTGCAGCGCCACGACGAATGTGGTGGCCTTTTACAATCATTGCGATTCGCCGACCTGCAATGCCATAGACCCGCCCACCGGGATCTCGGTTTCAGACGTTGTATCCGCTTGCGGCGAAATTACGTTTACCGGCAGTACGAGCGGTGGCACGGTAACCAGCGTGGAATGGACAGCTCCGGGCGCGACCAGCATATCTCCGACAGTGAGCGGCGTGGCGACTGCTACTTATCCTGCGCCAGGGGTGTTTACGGGTTTCTTCAATGTCCTGACGCCTAACGGGACTCCGCCGCCCGATGATTGCCTGATACAAGCGCATATAAGCGATACCATACCGTACATTGTAGGATTGCTCTATACCATAACCTGTGATACAAGCAATCCGGGCAACTACCTGGTGACCTTGTTCGACCATTCGAGCTATTACCCGGTTACGCCGATCAGTTTCTATGACTTCACGATAACGGGGCCGACAAGCGGATCGCAAAGCGGACCGCTCACCAGCTATTCCCTCAGCGTTGCGCCGGGCAGTTATACTTTTGGCCTGACCATTGGAGATGGTACGCACCTGAATTGCGGCACATCAGTAAATGTCAGCTTACCTGCGCTGCCGACTGCTTCATTCACCTACGCCTTCGACAGCGCCTGCGCAGTAGACACTTCGGTGCATTTTACTAATACAAGTGTCGGCGCAACTAGCTATTCTTGGGATTTCGGGGATGCTACTCATAATTACGAAACCAATCCATACCATGTATACAGCAGTAGCGGTATTGATACTGTAAAGCTATATGTCAGCAATGACTATGGCTGTCGTGACACAGTAGCGCAAACTATCTTTATTCATGTACATGATTTGATTGGGTCACTAACGATGGCTCCAGCTTATGCTTGTGATGGTGATCCCATAACCATTTCCTATAATCCTGGTTTAGGGAGCTATCCAGATTATTACAACTGGATATTTGACGGTGATCCTTTCGCGTATACAACAACTCCAAGTGTAAACGTTTATGAGCCTGGGGCCTATTGGCTAAACGGCACTAGTCATTATGGATGTCGGGTAGTTACGGGCAAGGTATTTCCGGACATTACAGAAGTGCCGGATGCCGTCATCTATGGCGAGCAAGACCAGTGCGTCAACGTATCGTTTACGTTAAGCGGGTATGTGGGCTTCACCACGGCCTATGTATATGGCTGGATCATTGATGGAACGCCTTATCCTGGCAGCCCGGAGTTGACCCAGTTATTCAATGTCGCGGGTGTCCACACCTACCAGGTAATTGTGCGCGTGAACGGAGCGCATGGGCCGTGCTTTGATACCAGCGATGTGTTTACGGTAACCGTCCATGATTTACCTGCGCCGCCGATGGTTACGGTCAGCGTTATAGACTGTCCTACATACACATTACAGCTCGACGCGGTGGATGCGGACGATCCCGGTTATTATAACTGGAGCAATGGCGATGTTGGCGCGAGCATTAATGTGAACCAGGGAGGCCCGTATAAGGTTACCTTCACGGATAACTTCGGCTGCAGAAATTCGAGCTACATCACCGTGCCCCGCGATCCCAAGGCTTATATGTGGACTTTCCCGACAGGCTGCTTCACCTTCTGTTCCGACTTTATGCCGAGAACGCTGGTAGGGCCTATCATCCAATTCAATTACTGGGCCTGGCTGATGAACCAGACGGTTGACCTCGATGGCAGCTATAGCGTGCCGTCGCCCTACACGGTCAATGCTGCGGGAACCTACAATTTTATCCTGAACAATGGTTTATGCAGCGATACGAGCGGTGATATGAGTCTTACCGTGGACAGCAATTGTGAATGTCCCACCAAGCGGTGGGTAACCATAGATTCGGTCTATAAAGATTCGACGGAAGACCATTGCTGGGATTTTGTAGTGATACAGTTCACGGGTGGTTTTGCAACGTCCATAGGCTGGGCGGCTTCCGCTCATCATGGTACGCTGCTGCCGTATTCCGGCACGGAACCGGCGTTCTACGCAGGTACGGAAACGCTCCGCTACATCGCCGATCCGGGCTTCACCGGGCCGGTTGATACCATCGTCATTACCATTACCTACAACGGCAAGACCTGCATAACCTTGCTTCCGATCGAGATCGAACCCTGCGATAACAGTTACGCGCCTAAAGAATGGAACGGCGGCGACAGCCTGGTGCGCGGTGTGAATAAGGTGACCATGAAATCAAGCCTGGCGCAAATGACGATAATCCCTAACCCGGCGCAGAATGATACACGGGTGGATTATACGTTCAGTGAAGCAGGCGGAAACAGGTATCTGGAAATGTACGACATGACTGGCAGGTTGATGGATAAAATGATGGTTACCGAAAATAAGGGTAGCTGGAATCTCGACCTGAACAGATACGCCGCCGGCATGTACGTGGTGATCGTAAGACAGGATGGAAGAGTATTGCTGCAAAGCAAGCTAAGTATAGTTCGATGAGGGTACATTGAGCTACATAGGAACAAGGGCGGTTGATCGCCGCCCTTGTTTTTTACATTTATGTGATTTTTGTAAATTGTAATAACAAACTAAACCATGAGGAGAAAATACTACACACTATTGCTATTGGGAATGCTGCTTTCCCATGTCTGTATGGCCCAGGGCTGGCAATGGGGTAAGCGAGGGGGCAGTAGTGATAATGATGTGAATAATAATAACGAAACGGTTACCGACATGGCAACCGATAAAAGTGGCAACATTTATGTTTTAAGCAAGGTACTTCAAACTGATTTGAATGTTGATGGACATCCTAAAACCAATTATGGATATTGGGACATCATGATTTCCAGCTTTAGTTGTGATGGCAGCTACCGTTGGAGTAAGGTGATTGGAGCTGATGACCAGGATTATGCTTACGGTATTAAAACAGATACGCTTGGTGGGGTATATATTGTCGGGAATTTGATCATTTGGGGATATACAGGGCACATTGATACCGATACAACCATTCCCCAAAGCTATAAAACGATCTTTCTTTTAAAGTATGATACGGCTGGAATTTATAAATGGTTCCGAATGCCTCAGGCGGATACTGTAACATATCTTGCAGCAACGACAACGAATGTTGTAGATATTGATGTTGATAAAAATGGAGACAGTTACAGTTTCTGCGTTTTACCTCCCGGAGCCTATGCCAATGGCGCATTTATCGTTAACTCAAAAGGCCTTTATGTGCTGAAGTATAATGCGCAGGGCGTTTTTCAAAGTGGAACGCAATTGCAGATTTCCTATTCCAGCTCTAATGGCGCTGAATTTTATGGATCACATTTTAAACATGATCACAAAAGCGGAAGATACTATGTTGCCGGCACTAAAAGCCTCGGGGGGACATTTTCTTTCAATGGAAACCCGATTACTCATTCAATGTATGTCGGAGCATTTAATAATGTTGGGCAATATATTTGGAAACGAGAAAATACAGTCTTAAATCGGGGATTTAATGCCCACCCTGTGATTGACGATTCCGGGTCTATCATTCTAACTGGCGACATAACCGCTAACGATAATTTTAATGGGTATATTGCTACCACTAGCGGTGCGACCTGCCCTTTTGTAGTGAAAGTGGATAGCAATGGTAATAACCAATGGGCCGAAAATGCTAATACAAATGGTACTAGCTATTCTTTCGCCTGTGCTTTGCGTTCTGAAAACGAGGTAGCAATTGCGGGTAGTTATCCGGGCAAGCTTTTATGGCAGGGAGCCGCCACAGTTCCCAACCACGATTTCAACCAGGGTTTTGATCCTTTTATTACGACGTTCAATTTGCACACAGGGCAAATATTGAAGGTGGATACACTAGGGAGTTCGTTTGGCTATAATGATGAAGCCAATGCAATTGCAGGTGATGGTCGTGGGAACTTGTATATAGGAGGCTATTTTTCGGCTGATCTGCGAATAATGCACGACACACTTCAAAACATTGGAGGCCAATCTGATTTCTTTATTGCCAAATATGGCTGCAACTGCACTCAAACGGCTGCCAGCTATGTCTCTACCGTTAACAACGCGGCGCATTCAGCTGATTTTACCTACAACGGCAGCACTCCCTACGATAGTCTGAAATGGAGCTTTGGAGATAACAATATGGCGTATACCAGCAACGATACAATATCCCATACTTATGCGTTGCCGGGCACTTATCAGGTATGCGTAACGGTCTACACTGCGTGTGACAGCAATACCTATTGTCAGACTGTGCAGGTAGCAGTGGGCATAACCAATGTCATGGGGATGGAACAGGTGAGCGTTTACCCTAACCCAGCCAGCGATGAGCTGTATATAGAGAATGCGGAGATAGGCACTAGGGTTAGGCTATTTAATATAGTTGGTCAGCAAGTTTATTCAGGATACGTCGCCAATAAGAAAGAAATACTCAATATAGCCTGGCTGCCACAGGGAACCTACATTCTGGAACTTACGGATGTGAATGGAAACATCGGCAACAGTAAATTGATAAAAGCACAATAAAATTTGTCAGCAACAAGAGGCGATCAACTGATCGCCTCTTGTTCATTTCAGCACAGTGCTGCAGCTATAGCTTCGAAGACCTTGATATAATGCCGGGCTTTGCCATTTGTCACTTTCCGGTATTCATGCAAAAGCTCAGGATATGCATGAGCCAAATGCGAAATGATAGCAGCTTTTGTAATCACACCATTTTTAGCATACTGCCGCTTAATATGTGAGAGCGTATAGTACTCAGCTTGAATGCCTTCACGCTCACACAGATTATTAATAAGCCCGAGTGTCTGGCTAAACGCTTGAGAATCCGGAAAAACATCAGGTATTTTCACGGCAACCCGCCCAACAGAGTAAGACGCAAATAGCTTTGGTAATGCTGAAAGTATTTGTTCGCGCTTGGCTTCAGACCACTTGCCCCGGAAGTACAGCAGCCTGCCTGTGATAAGCTCACCCTTATACAGTACGGCAATCCCGGTATGCATGCTCCCAGGACTAATGCCTACCGTAACCTGCATAGCCTTTGAGGAGCGAGGTGAATAATGCGCCGCGCGTCTTGCGTATCTGGTTCTCGGGAATGGAAAGCGTTTTCATAAGCACTTTGCGAAGGACTGCCTCCGAGTAGATAAGCACATATCGGCGGTGGGCCGCGAGCGAATCCATGTCATCGAGAGCGCTTGCGATCTCTACCGCGAGCCGCTCCTGTTGCGGGTTGAGTTCATTGGTCATATGTATACTTCTTGGGTTAAAACGGTGGAAACCTTTAACCAATTAGGGTGAATAGTGGGGATAATCACTACGTACGTTTAACGTTATATATACAACGTGAACGTACGTTACTGATAAGAAAGAACGATATACGGCGCAGTTAAGAAGCGTTTGCCCGAGTGGCAAACAATTCAGAAACCAGCCCTTAGTTAGCTCTTTCACGGGCTATTGCACTTCCTGTCTATAGACTTTCGTTCATCGGGGTACAGTTCTTTTTGATATTCGAGGATGTAGTCGTAGAACAGTTCATTAACGAGCGTCTTGTATATAACGGAGAGCTTCAAGACATTCTCCAAGCTTGGAAGAGTTACGCCCCGCTCCCAGCGCGAGATCAGGTTCGTGTTGCTGTGCTTCAGCTTCTCGGCCACTTCGGTCTGGCTCAGCCGCATCATCTTTCGGTGCTTGCGCAATCGGTATGCAAATTTGTTCCGGCTCATGTATACCAGAATACCGTTTGCCGCATTACTTCGGGAGGAGTGATTTTTAGACTTTGGTGTGCTGGTTGTGTGGAAAACTGTGAATATTAGATCTGTAGTTTAGATTTCCTTTACCTGGCGTTTAGCTTTCCATTAGCTTTTCCACTTTATTGACAAATCCCCGGCGGCGGATAGAGTGCCTGTATGCCGAAGACAAGAAAGAGAACCATTACAACCATGCGGGAAATACAGACTTTAAAGCGCATAGACAAGCTATTCCGGCAACTGGAAAGGGACAAGAACCTACCGACCTTTGGAGAGCATTTTGCCCTTTGTGTGCTATTGGGAACCGAGACCTGCGTAAACCTGCGTAAGATGTATCCTGCGACGTATAAGAAGCTGCGCAGCGAACTATCAGCGTCCGGATGCATTTAATGCACCTGTTTGCGGCAGGTGCAGATAAAGCCATGTTATTAATTTAACTGCTACTGATTGGTGAGCGCGTAAAAAGAAGCCACCTGCCTTTTATATATCGCCAGTTTCCGTTCAGATATTTTCCCGATGCGGTCAAGCACTCGTTTTTGGGAAACGACCCGCATCTGTTGCAGGCAGAGAGCGGTAATCTTTCCTTTCCACTCAAAGGATACATATCCCGTGACATTCTTAAGTTTAGTTGACATCGGGACAACGAGAGCGAGATGTGCGCCTATGACGTGAAGAATAAGGGCAGGACGAGTGAACGATATGCCTTTGCCGTCAATTTCGCTCCCTACGTTGACGCCAAAAGAAACCCAGCGTATTTCGCCCTTTCGGATGTTCACCTCGCGCTCTTCTCCCTGTATGCGCTTCTTTACAATATTCCAGTTGTCGAAGTCCTTAATGTACATGAGTGACCGTACCCGATATTTACAGCCTTCAGAGAAGGCTGTGGACGCCTGACGGCGATGGTAGCTACATTATATTCCCTCTTTTATGTTATTGTCAAGTGGCCCCTTTTTGCTCCTTCCACTAAGATTCATGCTTATTCTGAGGGTAAATGGTATTGATCCTGGGGAATTATGTGCTGTGTCCAGGCTATACCTATGGATAGAACTTTGCCCGACATTTTCTAATATGGACGATGCCTTAATTTCATTTCTTATTTCGTCAAATGGTGTAAAAACCGTTGTGCAGCCAGCTTCTGGAATCGGGATATGCCCAATAACATTTATTTCCTCCTTACTGCTGATGATTTTATCTACTACCTGTAGCACTATGCCTCTTTTTTGCCAAAAATTCAAGTTACTAAGCATTTCCCTTGCTCCAATGGTAAATGCTTCGATTTGATCTGAATGCGGCAGCCTGAACGAAGCTTTTTCTTGTTCTGCGCGGTTAATAACAACTTGCTTTTCCAATGAGGCGATCTTTTCCCTTATAGGAGATACATAATCAGCTAATTGAGCTATAGTAAATACACCGGCTCCATAGGCCTTATTGTATCGATCTGCTTCAAGTTTTAATTGTTCTATATTCTCTTCGAGAACTTTTACGTCAATGTTACCCTTGTTGTTGTTTGCAGTCTTCTCATTTAAGTAACGCTCGGCCTGCTGCCTTATCAATTCCGGTGAACTCATTAGTTCCGATATCTTATCCCAAACGACAGCATCGGCAATCCGGGCGTTTATGCCCTTTTCCTGGCAAGGCGATGGCAAAGGAAAATTTGTAACCCGTGAATTACAACGATAATATAAGTGTTTACCCTGTTGCGGGCCTTCGCCACATCGTCGGTTGCCACAAGTACACCATATCTTGTTTACGAGGAGATACTCATTCTTTTTGTTTCTCCGGGATGTAGCAAAGTTGATTTCTAATTGCCTGGCAGCCTGTTCAAATAACGTCTTGTCAATGATTGCAGGAATGGGAATCGTATACCATTCTTCCTCCGGCCTTATCTTACGGCTGGTCTTTTTTATTTTTCTGTATTTTTCATGTTTTATTGGTTTGGTCGGTACTACTGCATAAGAACTTCCCCAATGTGCTTCTCCGAGATACCCCCGATGCTTGAGCATTGTCGACAAGGTGCTGGTGCTCCAGACTCCCCGTTTACTCTTCCGGGGTGAAATGCCCATTTCTTGCAAGCGGCGAATGACCTTTCTAATCGTTAGCCCTTCATTTCCTATCCAGGAAAATATCATTTTGACAATGTTGGCTTCTTTTTCGTTGACTACATAATAGCCATGTGCATTTTCTGTTTTAGGGATGTAGCTATACCCATAAAGCGGCTCGCTAACGAGTAAATGACCTTCTTTGACTTTGCGCACTTTACCTAAGCGGAAACGTTCGGATATTTTTGCCCGTTCATATTCAGCGAATAGCCCCCTTACGCCATAGAGGATTTTATCTTCACTATTTTTAGGAGCAGAGACAGTTATAAATATAACTTCTACACCCGTTTCCCGTAATTCATCCATAATAAGCTCCTGATAGGAGTAGCGCCGGGCCAAACGGTCAGGATCGTATATCAGGACGGCATTGAATACGCCAGATTTGGCATCTGCCCGTAACTGATCCAATCCCGGTCTGGCCAGGGTATCACCGCTCCAACCTTCGTCAGCATATTCGCGGACAAGGGTATAAGCTCTTTTTTGAATCTCTTCTTTGAATATTGTTATCTGCGTCTGTATAGTCTGTTCTTCTTCTTGACGGGCAGTGGATACGCGGGCGTATGTAGCTATACGTTTTTCATTAGACATTGGCTTAGAAGTTGTCTCTTAATAGCTCATCGAACAGAAAATCGTAGGCTTTGTTAAGCAATTCTTCTGATTCGATATATTCATAACTCAAAGAGGGACAGCGAAGCGACTTTTTGTTGCAACACAACAAGTCTCGCTGCCCCTCCTCGGGTACAATAAAGTCATCGTCGTTTATGGACTTGTTGTGTTGCCCATCCATTCTACCATCCTTCCATAGTCTTGTTAAGCCTGGCAGAGGTGCTTTTTAATCTTGTGAGGCTTAACCTCCGGAGTGGAAATATCAGGCCTGCCAGCGTAGCTAACAGGCTGTCATACTTTTTAAATGGACGGCATTACTCCCATTGGCATAACCAACTACAGAAACACTAATCTCAAATTCGGCATCAAAGACAAAGACCGATTAGGGCATATCTATGTCATCGGAAAAACAGGGGTGGGTAAAAGCACCTTGTTACAGAACATGGCTATTTCGGACATCGAGCGGGGTAACGGCCTCTGTATCCTTGATCCCCACGGTGATATTGCAACCGACATACTAAAACACATCCCTGCCTGGAGGAAGGAAGACCTTATTTATTTCAATCCTAAAGACACGGACAATCCGATAGCCTTTAATCCCCTAAAAGGCATACATCCGAAGTACCACCATCTCGTGGCATCCAGCTTAGTATCTACATTCAAGAAGATTTGGGCGGATAGCTGGGGGCCGAGAATGGAATACATACTACGCAATGTTATCCTGACCCTGCTTTGGGTGCCGGATGCAACGCTCTTAGATATACAGCCCTTGCTTACAGATGAAGCATATCGAAATAGAGCTTTGGTGCATGTCAAAGAAGCACACATTCTCAGCTATTGGGATAACGAGTTTGCTAAGTATACTAAGGCTTTTCGTATGGAGGCAATTAGCCCGATACTGAATAAGACCGGGCTATTCCTGGCAAGCGCACCGCTCCGGGCTACTGTGGGACAGAAAACGCGAGGTTTCAGGATGCAGGAGGTTATGGACAAGAAGAAGATACTTATCTGCAACCTGTCTAAAGGTGAATTGGGAGAAGATGCCAGCGCTTTGTTAGGTTCTGTGATTTTGACTACTATCCAACATGCGGCGCTGTATCGGGCTCGGCTGGCCCCAGAGGAGCGAGTGCCCTTTTACTGTTACATAGATGAGATGCACTCATTTCTCACCTTGTCTTTCATTGGTATTTTGGCAGAGTCCAGAAAATACGGCTTATCCTTATTCCTTGCACACCAATACCTTGAACAATTGGATGAGCGCATCCGGGCGGCGATTTTTGGGAATGTGGGAACGATTATATCCTTCCGGGTGGGCGCTAGTGATGCGGAATACTTGGCTAAAGAGTTTTATCCGGTGTTTAATCAGGAGGATTTGATTAATCTGCCGAGGTATAACATGTATTTAAAACTAATGATTAACGGTGCTACATGTGTATCTTTTAGTGCCATAAGTCGTTTTATCGCTTAATATAGTTAATGAATACATTCTATAAGTGACGAAGCCCTTTATTACTTTTAATAAATTTGGATAAATAGAGTTTACTTTTCTTTATTGGAAGTGATATATTTACTTCATGCAATACAAAGCGATCATCTTTGATTTCTTTGGGGTTATATCATCTGAAGTAGCTCCAT
>JGI26540J51217_10002436_pt1 | contig 11781 bp, 14 predicted proteins | sample ThiBio_1000_plan_2_FD_51217 | JGI IMG/M metagenome (IMG submission 51217)
AGGTCCATTACTTTATCATTTCGAAGATATTCCAAATGAAACATCATTTGAAATCAGTTATGCAGATTTACGTTCAGTTATTCTTAATACTGGTTTTCAAATCGAAGTAACAGCTAATCGAAACAAAATGATATCTTACTCTTTGGTTTTTTTTAAACTTCTAGACAGAAAAACATCCGATTCGAGCTGGTTACATAAAAAACGATCGATCAATGCTTCATTATGAATACGATTGCGTCTATTTTGTTGCANTTAAACCTGCTTAAACAGACTTCTTTTTTCTTTTTCTCTCTCTTTTTTTGTGATTTGATTCTTCAATAAACAAGAACGCCATCTACTAAAAACGACATATCGGAGGAGCGTGAGAAGCTTCACTAAGTAATTCAATAGTCCGATGGCAGATTGATATGTGAATAATTCTCTTTCATTTGAATAAGAAGAAATGGTTGAACAATTAAAATTTATTGTTGAACAATTAAAACGTCCACCATTCAATCGAAAAGATTTTACGATTCTTACGTTTGATAATCTAACAAATAATCAGCTATTACAAGTTTTAACTGATGTTTTCAGTGTTATCGATCCGTATGATGAATCAGTAAGAGCAAAAAACATTCGATAAAAATCAACTGTTCGATGATTATTTAGCATAAAATCCAAATTCGAGATGAAGAACCAGAAAAAACTGCTGCTCGGCATATGAATACATTGAAAATGCTTGGTTATCGGCCTAAACTCGATACAGATGTGTATGTTTGATGTTTTCCTATTATTTTTGTTTATTCTAATTTGTCGTTTTGCTTTATTAATAGAAACACTTTCAGGCAAAATTTAGTTAGCGGTGATAAAAGCGTTCTTTTTCCAATTCTTCAATGGTTGTTAGAGAAAATTCCTGAGCACAAAGAACGTGCATATTTAGGTCGATATCTATCGAAAATAGATATTCCAACGGAATTTCTCAGTGACGCAGATATAGCTGAACAATATGAACGAGTAAAAAATGAGAAGTTTTTTGTTTCAAATTCGAGAAATTTGAATTTCAGTATGATGAATTAATCGAAGAATTCAAAGAAATTCATCGTGCTTATAAAGAAACAACATCAACACCGCATACAATCGATGATCTTCGACGTGATATCAAACAACTCGAAGATGAAAAAGAAACATTACAAAAACGTCTTGAAAAACAGAAAACTCGTATTCAAAAAGTACCGGCATCGCAAATTGAATTGGCAAAAAACTATCGACAAGAAGTCGAAAAAGAAGAGAAATTAAATACAATGAAACAAGATTTGAATAATACAATCTATCAACTCGAACAGAAGATTCAACGTCTCGAAAAACAAATCTCCGATCAACGTTCATCATCGATCGATCAATCGCCACAAGGTTCATTTCGATTTCCATTTTCTTCAATAAAAAGAGACAAATCATCAACGTTTTTTTTTCAGCGATTATGAAACGAATGGAAGAAGACAATCAAGTTAACAGTTATCTCGTTTCGGATAAATTTCCTAAGCAAATCAATCAAATGAAAACCAAATTGAAATATTACGAAGAAGTTGCAACTAACAAAGCTTTAGGTCAAACAGAATTAGGAAATTATCGAGCTAAAGTAATCATTCGAATGTCAATTCTGTTGAAATTAAACTCAAAATCTTGTAGATAAGCGAATTAAATGGTGTGATTAATAAATTACATGAAAGACGGGTTCTAGCGAAAGATCCAACCGCAGATAATTTAGCTGTTTTTCGTCAACAAGCACTTATTGTTGCACGACGAAAAGAACAAACAGCTGAACGTTTAACTCAACTACGTTCGGAAAATGATACACTCGAAAAACAATTCGGTGTTAGTTCATCCAAAGGACCAACTGGTTCATCGGCAATGGCTAAAAATAGTCATCATATCCCGCAAGGAGAAGAAGTATGTCGATATTTTTCTGTATTTCGTAATCATTTTTCAAATTTTTAGTTTCAACGTTATGTGAATATGTTACGTAGTAAAAGTAACGCATATAAACGTAAACGTCAAGAGATCAATGATATGACTGCTGAATTACAATTACTCAAACGAACAGAAGAAATTCTTAAAGATCAAGTTGAACAAATTAAATCGAAAATGGTAATAAACTGAACAAATANTAATCGATTTTGATAATTTCAATGAAATGTAGAGTATGGAGGAACGAAAACAAGGTATTGAAGGTTATTTTTCAACACAAGAACGTCTCGAAGAATTGTCAACAATGAAAATGGAACAAGATGAATTGAAAGGAAAGAGTTTAGACGAAATTACAGGTTTAATTAAAACATTAAATAATCGAATTTCATCGAAAAAAGCCGAACTCGATCCTTTACTCAAAGAAGTTAAACCATTGAGACAAAAAATTCAAGTTTGATCATTGTTTAATCGATTTCAATTTCATTTCTTTCGATTTCTTAGGAACTACAAAGTGAATATCAATCAAAAAAATCGAAGTACGATGCATTAAATGCTAATTTTGAAAGTAGTCGAGCAACACTCGAAGGCGTACGTAGTCANTTGATAGTCTAACGATGTTTTTTTTTGTTCATATTTCATCTCATTTTCAGGAAGTTCGAAGTTTCTACGAAGAACAACACGCTCAAGAAGCTCGTTTTCATACACTCAAAGCACAAATGTTACTCAATGCTGTTCTCTTAAAACGAGCTAATGACGAAACAAGTTCGTACATATCAAAAGACAAAGCAACTAAATCCCATCGGTATACAAAAACAGTTAACTAACTAAATCAACCGATAACGATTTTATTATTCTAGAGAACAACTTAATAAACAAATCAACGATGCTGAAGCTCGTATCAAAGCTAATCGAGAAAAACAAAAAGTTACCAAAGATGTTCAAATCGATGGTACAAAACAAATGAAATATTGGCGAGATCTTTTACGTATGATGGAATTGAAACGAAAATTAGCTACGGTAAATTGATTTCAAATTCAGTCGAAATCAAATTACAAATTTCTTCTTTTTCTTTTAGGGTGAATCATAAACAATTTCAATGAATTTTTCGTTTTCTTTTTATGTGTTTAATAACATGTAAACTATTTCAATTATCTTTACTCAAAACAGATGAAACAACAGAGGAGAAAAAAGGAGAAAACGTTGATGTTCGATGGTCAATTCTGTTCTTTTGCTCGCCACTGGCATATACACACACACACGCATTTGATTGAGATCGATGGTAGCAGCATTCGCTAACATTTCATACGTGTGTATATATATAAAACAGAAAGAAGAAGAAGAAAAAAAGAAAAAGAACGATACAGAACTAATAAACGAGAAGGCAAATGGCACAAATACATGCGATCCAAGAAATATCTACGACTCAGTAGCTATATATGTCTATCGAGCTAGTTTAGCGTCGATATTGGTCGCGTGCAAAAACATTTTCTGTTGTTGTTCGTACGCCTACATGCAGCTTGACTCGTCAGTAAAACAATGTTCTAACTTTTCTCTCTCTCTCATTGCTACCGCTATACTGCTATAATTACACTTGAAGATATGATGATAATCATGTTATGCCAACGAAAGAATCTTTCTCATATGTCCAAAAGATATATATAGAAGAAGAATACGTAACAATAGTATTGTCTAATAAGGTCATTATCTATATTCGATATTCTTTATTCAAAATCAAATACATATAACCAATTTATTACTTTCGATTTATGGCTGATAATAGTGAAATTACACGAAAAAAACTACAATTATTATTAGATGATGATAAACGTAAGTTACGATGAATTTATTATTTTTCTTTTTTTTTCCTCAGTTGAACGTTAGAGAGAGTGAGATATGACGAGAGGAAAAAAACAGATCAGTCGCATTTAACGACAAACGTATTGTTGAGTATTATCACCGCACCAATTTCGATCGTCGCAATTGAATAGATTCGATATGCAATATTGATTTCGACATCGATAGAGATTATCCGCTTGTGAACAAGTTGTCACAGCTAAACAGAAGCAGAAAAAAAACGAATTATCTTTTTTTCCTCTCTACAAATTTTCAACTTACGAAAATTAATTGCAAAATTCACTGTAAAACCGAAACCAACTTTTTTATCGCCATTCGAAATAAATCGAAGAATAACTGTATTACTACTTCCCGTCTGAATAAACAAACAAACAATTAATTCATCCATCGAATTATTTCAAATTCGTTATTTTTTACTCGAAGATAAAATTTTTTTGTTCCACATTGTGTTGCTACGTCAGTATTTAATAACGTTTGTTGACTTAAACTTCCATCGTAAATTAATAATTTATCACCATTACAATCAATATCCAATTTATCCAGAACAACGATCATTCGTTGACTTACTGTTTGTCCTTTGATTGTTAATATACAATCGAAATCGTTTTTATAAGAATTAGTTGTTAAACTAAAATACGTGCCAGGAAATGTATTACCATTGAGTGTTATTGTTTGGCCGCATAGTGTGTCCATATCTAAATAGATCTTCGGTAATTATCAACCCACAGGTTTTGTTTTATCGTATTTACTTGGAGAAACAAAACTGCTGCCTGTTCCACGCGATAATATCAACGATGGAAGTAAAAGTAGAAGACCGATAGTTCGAGTGTTGACTAACGACATTCGGCGTTTTTTTTTATGATACGTTATTTCGTTACATGTAATCNGTTTTTATATAGAGTNTAGTCGAGAGAAATAAAAACGAGTTATTCATCGAATATTTATTTACATGACGTATCGATTTATTTCATTTGAATTTNTATTAAAAAAGAGAAAATGTTTACCCTTTTATTCATAGTGAATCAATATCGATTTTTTTTTCTCGCTACCTTTAAACAACAATGAATAACCGAATAGAACATATGTTTGACTACTGACTGTTGATTGAAAAAATATTTTTTTTATGTCTAAATTATGAAAAAGTGCATCGAATAGGAGAACGATCGATAGGAACAGGTGTCATGTTAAATTCAGACATAATAAACACGATGTTAAGACGAATGCTCGAGGCGATACAAGCAAATTTTATGATTGATTTCATTCCTGATTGTAATGATAGTGTTTTTAGATTGATTATCTTTTGTTTTCGACTGTTGTTATCATTGAATACAAATAACAACAAATAAGGAGTTATTGATAATTCGAAGAAAGCTATTCGTTTCGAGAAACGAGTCATATATTCATTGATAATGATAAATGGAAATAGAAATCGATGAAAGTTCTACTCACTTGTATATTAAGTCTTGATTAATTGATCATAATAATAAAGCGATTCATTTCTCCCAAAAGTTTATTTATGGGAAATAAATATCATAAAAATATGGCTAAAGCTGTTGGGTTGATTAGACTACGAACAAAAAGAAGAAGAAAGTCGATATCAAGGCATATAGGAATAGAGTTTGACTTTCTATCTCAATATCTTCGTTCTATTATATCCCTCCTGAAGGGAAGCTAAATATTCTTCGCTCACGTATCTATCGCGTTCTTCGGTTTTCTCTCTTTTTCTGCTCTCCTTATCGTTTTCTTTGTGTCTCATCAAGAATATAAAGGCATATATAATTCCTCGACATTATTCAGCGCATGACACCGGAAATCATGCGACTGGATGACTGAGTATGTGCAGCGTGTTCGTCCTCTTTTTCTNTCCTGATCTATACGTATAATAAATGAGNAAGAAAACATAGAAAAACCACATGGATTATTGTCTTCAAATATGCGTACAGACAACACGATATACGGTCTCGTTCCCTATCGTTATCTAGCATAGTTTGCTAGTATTACAATTATTAATTCCTAACTTTTATTATTATTATTATTATTTCGAGAAAAAAAAGAGAATTACCTATCACTATTAGTATACATTCTCTTTTTTTTTGTTATTGTCATTTAAAATATGGATTTAAATGATTATTTAGCTGCACCGGAAATTGTTCGTCGACTTACTTCTCAAGATGCATTTGAGAACGAGACTGTGACTTTTACCTGTACAGTACAAAATGCTGATACAGCCGATGACGATGAATCATATTCAATATCGTGGTTTTTCAATGACAAACAAATCGAATCGAATAATGAAAAATATTCCATTGATGAAAATGCCAAAACTGGTATCTGTTTGTTAACAATACGGCATATAACACTCGATGATGAAGGTGCATATCGATGTGTAGCAACGAATAAATATGGTTCGTCAATTACTACTGGATTTCTTGCAGTTTTAAGTAAATTTCGTTTGAATTTTTATGATAGAAAATCAATTGAATTCGTTTTTTTTTCAGAAAGAAAACGATCTCAATCTCAATCACCATCGCCTACTCGTAATGCTAGTCCAAATCGATCGTTAAGTCCTTCAAATAATCGAGCTCGTGATCGAAGTGTGTCACCTTTACGATATATTAATTTACCTGTATCGAAATTGGCCCGAGTTACAGAAGAACTTGAAAGTCTTATTCATCCAACTGCTCCCATCGTTCATGAAGAAAACGAAGAAGAAGAAGAAGACACATCTGCAGTCGTTCCACAAGCAGAATCTATGAAAATAATAGTCGTTGAACCCGATGAAGTTGCAACAACGCTTGAAAAACAACAACATGATATTTCCACACCTATTGAATCAATAGAAACAGAAACGTCTATTGTTCTCCCTCAGATTCCAACACCTGTCACAACAACAACAACAACAACAACAACAACAACAACAACAGAAGCAACAGTAGAAGATGATAACAAAATGGAAACCATAACAATTCCAGTAAGTTATTATTTTGTAGTTAATCAGTATTTTCTGTTCATCTATTGACCGTGAAGAATAAAATTATCTTGTCTTCTTACCCTCGAGTACAATGTCGCCGAACATTCATGCTCTGTTGATAGTGAATTAAAGATGTTAGACGTATTCTCAAGCGTCTTGGTTAGATAACCAGTAAATAGAAAAAAGAGAAGCACAGCATCGATCGACCTTGATTTTATGCTTAAATAAATCAAGATTGATCGAATAAAACATATCTTTAATTATCCAAATATGAAAAAAAAATCAAATGCTNTCTTTGTTTTTTTTTAAAAATCATTTGCCAATGTCATTATAGATTTATTTATTTATTTTTTGTTAAACAGATATCGAAAATACTCAGGTGTTTAGTCTTACCTTTCGGGTTGTTCGAACGTTTTCTTCTGATTGATTGATAGACCGACTTGTTTCGCTCGAAAAAAAGAAATCGACAAATGCAAATAGACCATCGCATGCATAAGATCTTTATTATTGACACCGACGCGATTGATTTGACGGGTGTTGTTTTCTTATCGTGTTTTTTGATGAAGCTGATTAACTACAGATGGAATGTCATAGAGGAGAGAAAGAAAGAAAAACAGTAAAATAATAAANAGGATGAGATGAGAAGAAGACCATGCATTCTTCATTTCTTACACAATCATTGTCATTTAAAGTGGCACACATCCACCTTCTTGATTATCTTCGCTATTGTATTTATTTAAACAACAGTCGATAATAGCTTTAGTACAAACAATATGATATCATAAGCTATTTATCTGCCAGTTTCAAGATTTCTGTCGTTGCTGCAACTATTTTCTAGACACCTTNGGATAGATATTTTATGAATCTCTCTATTGTTATTGTGTTTATTACGTTATTTTCTGTGAAGTTGATAGAAGAAAAGCAAAACTAGGTTTTTTTTTGTGTTAATCTTATGGAAAACTCAGATNTTGTACCATTGAAACGATTTGGTTCTTTTAATCCGATCGATCAATCGGATGATCAAAATGAACTTGTGAGAATTGACTCAATTGTTGNATTTAATTTTTTCTTTTTATAAATTAGGAACAACAAAAGCCCACGATTATTACAGAACTACCATCAACTGTACGAATCAATGAAGGTGAAGATCTCGATGTTAGCTGTTCAATTACAGGTACGAAGATTGATTTTTGAACTCGACATTTTCTATTCGAAAGCCAAAACTAGGCATTCCTGACCCGGTGATACGTTGGACGAAAGANAATATTGACATTCGAGAAGATCATCGTATTGATATTTATTCTGATCGTGGTACACATCATCTTGAAATCAGTGAAGTTTTACTAGCTGATCAAGGTCTTTATACGATACATGCTGAAAATTCATTGGGACAAGTTACTGCACAATGTCGAATTGAAATTAAAGAAAATCTTGATAAAGTTAAACGATTAAAAGTCGAAGGATTATATGCGTATGGTGCACGGTAATTCCATGATTGANTTTTCATTTATTTGACGAAAAGAAAAACAAAACGATATATATTTTCAGTCAACAAACGTACAAAGCACCGGAATTTCTTATTAAACCAGCGAATCGTACGGTTCACGAAGGTGAACAATTCCAAATATTTGCTAAAGTTATTGGTAAACCGTTTATTTCAATGATTGATTTTGATTTTTTTCTTTTCAATATTTGAAAAGGTAATCCTGGTCCACAAGTTGTTTGGGCTGCTTTCGGTAAACCACTTGAAGACGATGGTTACCANCGAATATATGATCGNAATGGAGAAAATTATCTTGAAATACCGAAAATATCAATTTTGGATGCTGGAGAATATTCGTGTATAGCTACGAATATGATGGGTGCAGTTTATAGTAATTTTACAATCTGTGTTGAAGGTAAATGACAAAAATATCTTGACTGATAATCAACGAATGAATTGTTATATTTTAGCTATGACTGAACCGGAATCAACAGGTTCCGAAATGGAAGAACGTTCGGCAAATGTATCCGATGTTGATATGAATACTGTATGTATTTCGATGTCTGNTTTTTTCTTGTGTCACTATCTTTGATAGATAAGAGAGTTACATTAGTTTCTGTGTGCTTCGTTTTGCACACGTCCTCTAATTCATAATGATTAACAGTTAATTTATATTGATGTTAACAGATAAAAAAAATCTCTGATTTACTGTTTAGATCGAAGATTTTCCTCAATCAATAGCTACGCAATTAATTGATAAACACGTTCGACAACATCGTCAATTGAAATTATCCGATCAATCGGATGTGGTAAATTCGATTTTCCAAATGTACAAAGAAAAGATTTTACGATATCGTTTGGTTTAGGAATATTTCTTCTCGGATTTCATTTTAAAAGATGATTTCCGCGATGAAGCTCGAGATGTATTTATGAACAAAGGTGACATGGTCGAAATCGTCGATATTGATAAAAAAGATAAATGGCTTGTTCGAAACAAGAAAAACTTAAATCAAGTTTGTGTTTTTTTTTTCTTCTTATAATGAAAAGACAATTCGAACAACATTATTGAATTTGAATAGATCTGTTACGTTCCTCCTGATTATCTTGAAATGCTTCCAGATTTTGATGCAAGTCCAACTATAACTGATCTGACCAATGTCGATGCTATTCAATCGTGTAAGTTAATATAAGTATCAATGTTGTAATAATCCTAATCATCATTCCCTTGCGAACTGGTTTTATCGAAAGCATTTCTTTCTAGTCTATCTGATATCTATTTTGAGAAACAAATATTTTCTTCTTGTTTTTCTTCGTTCTTTTTTGTTTTGTTGTTCTTAATAATGCCAACTGGAAAATCAAGAGATTAGTTGTTTTTTCGCGGCGTATTATCTTACTGAAATATGATTTCATTGTATTTGATACAAAGTTAAGTTTGATTAAGAATCCAATGCAAATTTTTTGTCTGTCTATGTGCTTTTTGTGTANACATATCAATGCTCGAATGAGAATGAATATTGGAAATTGATGATGTCCTACGATCTATCTAATATGATAAATAGAAAAATAGCAGCAAAAACATGAGTCTGAAGATGTATAGACGTATATCTATCTTGACCCACCCACTCATTCGTTTTTCCCAGTAGGAAATCGAAAGAAAATGCTCATCATATGTCGATGCATATGGAAAAGAAAGAAAAAAAAAAGAAAAAGAAAACGAGATATTAGTGCCGCTTTCTTGCTTTTCTCTCTCACTCTCGTTTAACCTCGGTATCCACGCTGGCAGCATTTATCGTACTGGCCGTTCTTGTTGTTGTTGTTGTTGTTATTTCCATATAAACCCATTACAATCATTGATGTGTATGAAGAGAAAAAGAGAAATTAGTCATTGGTCTCGTTTATGTTTGTTACTTCCCGTATAGTTCGTATGAATATGTATCGATGCATATATACATATATATGTATACGTATGTATATGTAATATAAGAAGGAGAAAAAAAAAAGAAAAGAAAATGTACGTACAGATCCATAAGAAAATGGCTGTCGATATCTAACGTTTGTTTCTTTCTTTTTTTTGTGTGTATATATCTGTGTGTGTGCTCTTCATCAAAGATAGGAACAGAAAGCAGAAACAGTCTCTAATCCTTATAAATTGACGGATATCTTATTGTTGTTGCATTGCTGCTGTCCGTCGAACTCCCAGCCGACGTTGCTTTCGATAATTGAGTTCGTGTGCTGTTGGCTTTTTTTTGTCTGTTTGACGAACGCTGAAAAGCCTACGAAGGAAAACCACACAGTCAAATATCTGTATCGTCTTCTTCTCGTTCGATCAACCTATTCTTCTGTTTTTTTCCTTGTCTTCCGTTTACGGATAAGCAGATAATCAAAGGGTAAGTCCTATCGCTTCCGTACAGATGGTAAATAAATATAATTTTCGAAAGTAACAAAAAAAAGTCAAAAAAAATTATTTATCTTTATTTATTGTTATTAGTTTTCTTTTTCTCGTGTTTTTATTTTCAATAATGATAATTATTAAGACAACGAAACGAACGAATATCACAGTTGAAATGACACAATAGGGAATCGATGATGATACGACACCAAATAAACTCCAAGTATTTGTTATTATTTGAGAATGCGAGCATAGAAAAGTACAAAGGAGACAGATAGAAATAGCTCGATGTAGATATACAACAATCAGTGTCAACAATACATATTCTCAAAGACTGACGAACAAAAATGCGTTTCATCTCCGAATTTTTTTTTCTCTTTCAAATAACCGCTGTTTTTTTTATACATTAATCAGAATTAAATGCGTCATTGACAGGTAACTTTTATCATATTCGAGATTGAGAAATTATCGAAAGTACAAAGACAGCAAATAGATTGGATCATTTTCTGTTAGTTGACTTGAAAAACATAATGGAACAACTGTTATTTTGTCGCGAATACGTAGGAGAAAGATTGATTACGAAAATATGCTCTGTCAACTAAGAACTTTTCTGATGAATTAGCTTTTTTTTTTAAAAAAAGAAGAGAGAGAGAGAGAGAAAGATTTTTAGATTTTCATAGAAATAGTTCTAATCGAATTGAGTTTGATTGACAATTCTATTTTGACAAGGTTTATACAAACGAGAAAAGCCAATCTAATCGTTTACATTAGTTAGATAGATTCAAATGGAAGGATACACCTACGCAAAGGTTGTTCCAGTAAGGACAAATTCTTCGTATTGTCATTGAGTGCAATTGTATAACCGCAACTTTCTAGCCAAAATCAAAACAGCAGGTGACAATCACGAGCAAATTAGGTTGTTTGAAATTATTATGGATCATCTGAGAGAAGAAAAATCTATTTATAAATATCAACATTTTTTTTATGATAAACGATATTATAATATTTGTGATTGTGACTTTTGAAAATACGTAGTTTCGTCGTAAGATACAGAAGCAAAGGTTTTTTTTTCTTATCGGTTAGCTGTTAGATGCAATCAATCGTTATTAAGATCTGAAGAGGTTAAAAAGCCAATGAACG
>JGI26540J51217_10002439_pt1 | contig 11766 bp, 16 predicted proteins | sample ThiBio_1000_plan_2_FD_51217 | JGI IMG/M metagenome (IMG submission 51217)
AAAAAAAAATCCGAAAGAGAAAAAAAGACGTATAAAAGAAGATTTTAGAGGCGTGTACACCGCGAGAGAATCACATATATTAATAAATTCCTTATTATATTGACGTTTGATTTTCTTTTCTGAAAAAAAGTACGGTTAATTTCTTTGTTCTCTTGTTAAATAAATCAAAACAGAAGACAATGTTTTATTTTGTTTTCTATTTCTTTTGCTATGGATTTGATTAGAAAACACCAAACAAACAAATTAACTAAAAAAACAACAGTCTAATCAGTTTCGTCGACGATGTTGATTTTGTTGAGGTTGATCAAGACTTTCTTGATATTGTTGAATAATTCGACTCGAAATATCTCCTCGTACTGGACAATAACGAACATATTCCATTGAAAATTCGCCTTTGCCTTGCGTATTCGAACGAATATCGGTCGAAAAACCGAACATATCGTTCAACGGAATCTTGAAATGACAAAAAAAAACAACGAAAATCGAAACAAAAACAATCTCAACGATCTTTACTTCTGCTAACATCGTGAACCAATCTTCTCGTGGTTCAATTGCTGAGACAATACCGAACCGTTTGATGACTAACGAATGTACAGAACTTTGAAATTCACTCGGCGCATTGATTTCAACTAACATAACAGGCTCAATCAACTGCCATTGACCGTATTCTTGCGCTAAATCAATCAATCAATGATTAATATTGAAAATTTTCTCTTTTCTACTTTGTCGAATAGCTCCTTCAGTAGCTAACATAAAAGCAAGTTCATTGGAATCGACGATATGATTATCACCTAGAGACAAATAATCGAGAACTTGAAAGAACGATGAATTTGATTCTACCGTCTTGCAGACGAAATTTAACTCCACTGATTTTATTTCCACTGAGTGCACCTTTTTCATAGGCTCGTATTAAACCCTATATTTACATCGAGAAATAAATATACGCAAAACGAAATGTTCTACTTTTTTAATCGCAGGGATAAATTGCGATGGAACATTTGTTCCCGATGTTTCATCGGAGAATTCTGAAAATCATTTGTTGAAAAATCTTTTGTTTTATTTCGTTGAAAACTTACCAACAGTGGCGAATTTATCCGGAGAAAGAGGCTAAAATTATTGAAAAAGAGAAACAAATAACGAAAATGAATTTTCAAGAAATCTACTTCGAGAATGCCGATAACTCGAGCGTATTGACCAGCACCACCCGATTGTTTTTTGTGAAGATAATCGAATCTAGAATACGAATAATTCAATCATTTAAAAACTATTCAATTGATATTTATCTCACTTTATTGGACTGACAAGCGATTCTCGAAATGAAACTTTCGGTTTGCCCATTTGAATTTTAACTCCATATTCTCGTTGAATACGCTGAAAGAAAATCAAATTTCAGCTCGTTTTCACATTTATTATTTTCTTTATACTTGAGCGTAGATATCCAACTGTAATTCGCCCATTCCCATGGCGATTGATTCTTTATTATCTTCATCGTAGACAATTCGAAATGTTGGATCTTCTCGAGTAAATCTGAATAAAAAACGATTGAGAGACCAAAAGTACTCGAATTTTTCTTACCGAGCGAGAGCAGCGGCGAATTTTTCGACGTCATTCGTTGATAAGCATTTAATTGACATCGAAATAACCGGATCAGGCACGAAAATTGATTCCTAATCATAGGAAAAAAACTTGTTTTTCGTTTTTTTTTCGATTATTTCATTTACCATGCTTATTTGATACGCTTTATCATTGACAAATGTGTCACCAGTAGCACAATCAAGGCCGTAGAATGCACAAATATCTCCAGCATAAGCTTCGTCAACTTCCTTTGTACGAAGAAACAAAAATAGATTTGTTTTTTTTTTTTTTCGTAAAGGTTTTACTTCGGCTTTGTTCGAATGCATACGAACGAGTTTCGATACTCGTGTTCGTTTTTGAGTACGGATGTTGTAGAGTGTATCACCACGTTTAACACCGCCTTGATAAGCACGAACATAGGTTAACTGAGTCGCACTGGTATTTCGCCCTCCAGCCTGCGTTTCAAAGCAAAATCAAAGTTTTAACACATCAAATTTCGATTTTTTTTACTTCGATTTTAAATGCAAAACCAACAAATGGTGCAGCAAAAGAACGGGTTGGATCGAGTTTAATTGTTTTCTTCTCTTTTCTTCAATTAACAAATCGAACAGTGCGAATATTTATTTCGTTTTATTTACCCTAATTCATCAAGTGCAATGTTTTCAACCTCAGCTGGATTCGGTAGATATCGATTGACATAATCGAGTAGTGGCTGAACGCCTTTGTTTTTCAACGCCGAACCGACGAAAATCGGCTGGAATTTTCGACTGATTACACAACGACGAATAGCGTCCTTAAAAACAAACAAAAGACTAATCTCAGCTGGGCTTCATCTCGTTCGACATACGTGAATTTGTTGTTCATTCGGCGTTTCTTCATTCAAAAACATTTCTCCTAGCGCATCATCGACACCGGAAATAGTTTCTAATTAACAAAAACATTGATATATTTCTATAGAGAATCAAAGATTCCTACCGATTAGATCACGTCGTCGATCTTCAGTTTCTTGTTTGTATTGATCAGGAATTTCTTCGGTGACAATTTCTTCTCTAAAGAGGTTTTTAGTTAACATGATATTTCGAACTCGATTGAACGAATTACCCGTGTGGACCGTTGAAATAAACAGCTTTTCGTTCGATAAGATCGATTAATCCTTTGAAGTTCGATTCTAAACCCATTGGAATTTGAACAAACGCTGCATTATGACCGAGTTTTGATCTTAAAACACCAAAATTCAATGTTTTCTAAAGATAAAAATCAATTGTGTTACTTTAATTGATTCATTGCTCGAGTTGGATTGGCATTCATTCGATCGAGTTTATTGATAAACGTTAGAAATGGCACACGATATCGATTCAATTGTCGATTGACTGTCATCGTTTGTGATTGTACACCTCCGACACCACAAACAACAAGAATAGCACCATCGAGTACACGTAAAGATCGTTCGACTTCGACAGTAAAATCCACGTGACCTGAAATGATGTTCGAAAATTTGAATTCATTGCTTAGCATTCGAATTTACCAGGTGTATCGATAATATTGATATTGTAACCTTTCCATTCGACGTAAGTTGCAGCAGATTGAATAGTAATACCACGTTCACGTTCGAGTTCCATCGAATCCATTGTTGCACCGACAGAATCTTTGCCTTTGACCTAAACGACTCGTTCAAGGTCAGTGAATCAATGAGAAAAAAACGTGAGACAGTACTTCATGCATTGCTTGAATACGACCAGAATAGAAAAGTACACGTTCGGACAGAGTCGTCTAAGTAAAATTGTTGATTATGAGACGATCATTTGAAAAGATTTATTGAACATACTTTCCCTGAATCGATATGTGCTGAAATACCAATATTACGAATTTTCTCTAGTGGATAATGTTTCTAAAAGTAAAAATTGTTGAAGTTTATGTTGCATTGAAATTTTTCGACATACAGATTCTCGTTTGACAGCATAGGCACGAAAAGGTATGCATCGATACTAAAAACAAATCGAATTAATGCTCAAATTCTGATCGAAATTTGAAAATCAATTGAGATTACGTGTTTTATAAGTTGAGACAAAATTCGAGGTGTCATGATTGTTGACCTGGTCAATCTGAAATCAAATAATATCAATCAATTCCAATTCCAATTCCAAAGCAAAGTCCAAAATGGACCTATGTGAGAAGGGTTATTAACTTTTCTATATATAATTGGTTGTCGATAAACTATGGAATAGCGCTCATTCGTTCGTCCTGCATATCTAAAAAAGCCAATCAGCGTTCTCGGCATTCGGCGTTTTATTATTACCCATATTTCAGTAATTTTACACATCAAACATTAGCGTATCAGCTGTTCTTTGTCAAGATAACGGAGAACGAAAAAACATTGATCGGACTCATGTGATGTATATAAATCTTGTGATTTTCTTCTCAATCAAATTAAAATTCATTTCCCTTCATCAATGATAGAGAATTAATCGAAATATATATACCTAGTAATGAGAAGATACTGCTGGATTCTCATATGAAAATCTCTCACAAATAGCCTATGATTGTAGTCACACAGCTTATCTCACTAATCATTATAAAACATTATAATTTAGACGATAATTTAAAAAATTTTCAGTCAAAATCTCTCATATGTCCCCACAGTTATAGAAAAATTTATTCATCTAAGAGTAAACATTTTGAGTGCAAATTGCATGTTTTAATCGATACTCTAATCCACGAATATCAACTATCACAGCTATTTTTCTTATATTTCTTTTCAGATTGTATACTAATTGCACAATATGCAACATTCTATTTCACTGGTGGAATAAGTGTACAGAAATTTCGAAATAAAGAAAACTAAAGTTATTTAGAACAATGATTTTAGAAAAGATGATATCGCAATACAAAACATAGAGTTCAATGAATATCATTGAGTAATCTCTTCTAAACTTTTAAATCTGCTCAAATGTTCATTTTTCATCCTCAACTTATGGTCCGTTAACATCATTTCTTTACCATCTTCTATCACTATTCATGAATTATCTGAGATCTTCAATATTCCATAATCTCGTATTACGTTCATCTCTACGTATGATGACCAATATAATTATTCATATTAACCCAGATCGAATTAGCACGACCGCAAATGGTCGTATACGCTATCGTCTTTTACCGCCATGGCGACCGTATTGATCGCCCTGGGAAAAATATGATAGTGAGTTATTTAAAACTAATTTTTATTGTTTCAAAAGTTCATTTTTATCACTAGGTGATGCTTGAATAATTAATAATAATCTAAAACATTACAAGACAAATGTTAATACATTTCCATCTTTGTAAGCTCTCAATATATCTTAGTGTTATAAACCATCCTATTAGATTTCCAATTCCACTATGGCCGTATCACGTGTTACAAAAAGTGAAATTGTATTCATCTTATCAATCAGTTGATTTGCGGACTCATTCTCAAGTTCGGTTGCACCACATTCCAGCATATTTTTACAAAATTGCTCGATAACCATCTGAATATAATCCATTACCAGCTTTGATTTACCATAACATAATAACAATCATACATTTAACATTAAACCAGTAACTTCTATATCACATTTCCATCATATCACCCTATAAAACTTACAACATCCGAAACAACTAAAATCGGTCAAGAAATCTTTTCATAAGCTCAATCTTTCTTTTCTTATCGATATCAAATAAAATGAACTATAACGTCTCTATTTTATTCACTCCTTCGTTTTGGTATGAAATGCATTTTCCAAGATCGTCTATGGATCAAATTTGATTGGAATGTTCTTTNGTTTGACTCATATATTTTACTACGCATTGAAATATGGAGTAGTTCTTGTTTTATTTTATGTGTCCTATTTTGACTTTAACTAGGAGTAGGTTTAACATATGATACTACTAGCGGGCCTACCAGCTACAAATCAAGATAGTCAGTTTCAAACTATTGAATAGAAACTCTTATATGCTAATTTCAATAATAGCTTCAGTAATGAAAAGTAAATATTAACAGTGATCTTAATTCTCATTTTATTAAAATGAACGTTCAACTCCATTTACCGCAAGAATTACAATAATAGATAGCTTTTTCAACTCATTTCGATCAACTGCATCTTGGATAGATGCCGCTACTCATTGTCGTAGGACTGATCGATGATTAATATTTTTTCTTCAATTGTTTTAATCTATTCTCACTCACTAATCTTCCTGAAAATCAAAACGAAACTATATAATGAGACGACATCTTTAGAGATTTAAAGCTCTAATATGTTTGGATTTCGAAACGAAATAATGGAATACACTTTTGTGTTCGTCAAAATCTACTATGAGTAATGATGACAATGCACTTTTTTCTTCTTTCGTTTTATATTTAACCAGTAGCACGTAAAGAATAATTTTTGAGAAATTAATTTCAGATGTCGAAAACAATTGCTCTTAAAAATTCCAATACAAATATTCCTGTAATTGGTTACGGAACCGGTACGAAATGGTACTCGGGTGACAATTCGAAACCAGTCGATCAAGAACTCGTCAAGGCAATTCATGAAGCTCTTTCACTTGGTTATATTCATTTGGATGCTGCTGAAATGTACGGAACTGACACATCGATCGGTGAAGCTCTTCGTACTCAATCAATCCCGAGAGATAAATTGTGGATAACATCAAAAGTATACAGAGGCATTGATAATATTGAACAAGCATGTTCGGATAGTTTATCTCGTTTGGGACTCGAGTATCTTGATCTTTATTTGATTCATTCGCCATTTTTTGATCAAAATAAAATTTCAATTGCTGATGCATGGAAAGAAATGGAGAAATTAGTTGACAATGGCAAAGTGAAAGCAATCGGCGTTAGTAATTTTCAAATCAAACATTTACAAGAACTCTTAGCATCGAATCCAAAAATAAAACCAACCATCAATCAAAGTCAGTTAAACTAATTATAATGAAAATGAATTAAACTGTCAAAATATTTTTAGTTGAATTCAATCCATATCTTTACAAAGCTTCGAAAGATTTAGTCGATTTCTGTCATTCAAATAGCATTGCGATTGAAGCGTATACACCACTCGGACCTATTAGTTATAAACCCGGTGGACCAGTCGATCAAGTAGTTGAACAATTAGCGAAAAAATATAATCGAACACCAGCTCAAATTTTACTCAAATGGAATTTGGTGAAAGGTGATGTTGTTGTGACAACATCGAGTAAACGTGAACGTTTAGAAGATTTTCTTCAAACACTCGATGAGAATTTTCAATTGACAAACGAAGATATTCAAGCGATTGACGATGCTGGAGCACAGTTACATTTTCGAAAATTTTGGATCGAACAAATCGACGGCAAAAAATCCGAATAAACAAAAACATTTTTTATATTTTTTTTCTAAATAAAAAAAACGTCTCGAAATCCAATTAATCAATTTCTAATTTTGTTTTGACAGCAACAATTTGTTGTTAACATATAAAGATATTCATTCATCATAAGAAGAATCTTTTTGACGTGGGTACATATAACGAGCGCTCTCTATCCCGAAGATTTTTTCTTTATTGGACATTCTTTGTCCACTGGTTTCACTACGCAATATTGCCGGGCGAAAAGAAACTTTTTTTCTTCTGTTTAATTTGTTTTTATTCAATGAAAAATTCCAATCATTACGTCGTCAATGTTGACGATAAATTCCATTCCTCACCGAAGTTTTTTTCAATTTATCGAGTAATGATTTCATTGTTGTTGTTATTGTTGTTGTTGTTGTTGTTGTTGTTTTCGTTACCATCTGATTCATTTTTTTAGCATTGGCGTCGATTACATCGACAACAACGCGCATTAATTATTGCTGTTATTTTGTTATTTGGTTTTGTTTATTTTGGTTTTTCTTCACATTCGTCGGTAAAACCTGATCTGGATGTCGAACATGAACGACATCGAGAAGAAGTTGTCAAAGAAAAAGAAATATGGCAACGGAAACTGTTTGAAGTAGTGTTNTATCTAATAAAAAGTATGAGAAAACAAAACGATTTCTGCTTTAGCAAAGTCAANCGAATAAATATAAACCTGAAAAACAAATATTCTTCGGTAAAAGAAAACNAATTTTTTTCTAATTGACATCGAATGTTTTTTTTTGTATTAGANCCTACGGANGATCGNCAAATAGCCGTACGAAATGCAATGAAACATGCCTGGAAAGCATATCGAACATATGCTTGGGGCTATGATGAATTGTTACCTATTTCGAGAACATCATCAGTATGGTTTGGCCTTGGATTAACAATCATCGATAGCATTGATACTCTCTACATGATGAATATGACTGAAGGTTAATATTATTGTTTTTGTTTTTTTTGTGTGGATTACATGAGTATTGAAATGTTTAGAATATAATGAAGCTCGAGAATGGATTGAGAAATCGTTCGATTGTGATTCGAATTCAGTTGATAAATTTAATTCACATTTTGAAATAACCATTCGAATTCTCGGTGGTTTNTTAAGTATTTATCATTTAACAGGAGATGAAATCTTCTTAAAACGAGCTGTAAGCATCAATAATTCATGCAATTATTTTCTTTTTCATAGAATTTCTCGTCTTTAGACAGAAATAGGCGATCGTTTACTAGTCAATTTCAATACTCCAACAGGTTTACCTTTGGCTGAGATTAATATTAAACGACGAACAGCTAGTGGTTATCGGTAGATGAAACAAAAGATCAATTGATTGACATTCGGTATTTTGTTCTTGTGTGAATATTCTAGTTGGACGTCCGATTCAGCTTTATCCGAAGTTGGAACAGTTCAAATTGAAATGCGTGATTTATCACGAGTTACTGGTGATAAAAAATANGAGGTACGAATTGACTGAACTCGAAATCCAAAAATTTCAATTGAACTAATNATTATTTAGAATGCAGCGGATAAATCTGCAGATGTTTTGCATAATCAATCGAAAAAAGACGGCCTCGTTCCGATATTCATCAGTCCATTGACAGGTCGATTCTCCGGTGGAGTCGTATCGTTCGGTGCACGTGGAGATTCGTATTATGAATATTTACTCAAACAATGGTTGCAAACAGGACGACAACGACCAGTGTAAGCCGAAAAAAAAACGAACGTGAACTTAATCGAATTGAGATACTTTAGATTTTGGGAAGATTGGCTCGAGTGTATCGGTTAGTTTGAATGTAGAAATGAAATGTTTTTTTTATTGAAAAATTTGTTTAGAGGGTATACGAAAACATCTATGGCGTTTAGCTTATCCTGAAAAGCTTTATTTCGTCGGTGAATTAACCGGAATGACTGCATTTTCACCGAAAATGGTATTCATCTTTCTTTTCTCTCTTCAAACAAGAACATTTTCCTTCTCTTAGGATCATCTAGTTTGTTTTCTCGGTGGAAATCTCGCTCTCGGATGGCATTTTCAAAAGAATCTTACCTATCTTCTCGACATGGCTAAAGAACTGACTAAAACATGCTATCAAATGTACGCTAAACAAGCGACTGGTCTCAGTCCTGAGATCGCTTATTTCAACATCGATTCAGGCGTTAATATCGAAACGTTAACAGTTCGAGAGAATGACGCTGCAAATTTACTTCGACCTGAATTGATCGAATCATTGTACTATCTTTACTTTCTAACAGGTGATCCGATTTATCAAGATTGGGGCTGGGCGATTTTTCAATCGTTTGAAAAATATACCCGGCAAGAAGACGGTTATTCATCGATACACGATGTGCGAAATAAAGATAACGTTCGAGCACGTGATAAAATGGAAAGTTTCTTTCTTGCTGAAACATTGAAGTATTTCTATTTACTTTTTGATAAAAAAAATCTATTCCCATTCAATCAATGGATATTCAATACGGAAGCTCATCCACTTCGAATCTACAATAATTGATCAGTTTCATTTTGTTAAAAGTAGTCTAATAAATCAATTTAACTAAAACTTCACAAATATTTTTTACTTTCCTTCTCTTATCACACATGACGCCGCATTTTTTTTCTCCCTTTCTATGAGTCAACGCAAATCATACAGATATAAAAATAGAATGAAAATATTTTTTTATTTTTATTTCTAGACGAAATAAAAAAAAAGGAAGAGAAATATGACGAGTGATATACAAGTAAGGACAAATCTTTTATATTTCAGTTTCGATTTATTACTTTATATGACGCGTTTAATTCAGGAAGATAGCTCGATTAAATTTGAACCGATGATTAAACCATGTTTTCCCAAGGCAACGGAGATTCTTTTCTTTACTGGGAATACTTTAACATTATTTCCATTATTGAAAAAAGCCAATTCGACAGTAACAGAAGAGGTAAGCTCTGTTATTTCGTTGATTAATTGATTTTACGAATAAATTTCAATAGATTATTGGTTATATGTCGATGATGTTACAAACATTGAGAAAAGAAAATAATGAAAATCAATTTCAAGTAACAGAAAAAAACAATTTTATTTTTTTATTTAAAAATATGCTTGTGTAGGAAGAAACTTATGTTAAAATTTTATCAAATCCTGATGAAACGCAAGTTGCTTCGTTGAATGGAACTGCACCCGGCGTTCCTATTGACACTGAACAATTAACAAGAGAAGATCTGAAATATTCGGTTAAGATTTTCGTCCGTTCATTAGATGCGAATGTTCTCAAACAAACAATCGATTCGAGTTCGTTAGTTAACTTTCATTTTCATCAGTGAATAATAATCCAAAGAAACAATTTTCAGCTTTAAATGAATTGAATGAAGCTTTTATCGAAAGTGTGATGATCTCTGTGCCCAATTATGGTTCACATATAACCGTCGAAGAATTTCTTCCATTATGGAATGTTATCGAAGATTTTATCGATAAAAAGAAGATTCTGTCAGCTGGTGTTTGTGATTTTATGCTTCCACTCTTATCGGATTTATACGATAGAGTTAAAGTAAANTTCTATTCATAAACTTCGAATTAAATTCCAACAATTTCTCCTTGTCTTTAGCACAAACCCTATGCGAATCAAATCAATCTCGGTGTATGTTGTTCGATTCCCGAAGAATTAAATAACTACGTTAAAAATAATAATATTCAACTTTTAACTCATAGTGATCCGATTGGTAAATTTTTATTTTTCAATTTATGTGATTTTTATTTTTTTACACATTCATGTTTGTAATTAGATGCTTTAAACGATTCGGATTTTCAAGAAACAATTCGTGGATATTGTCATGAATACGATACTTTGAACTGGAAACCATTGTCTATCGTTCGTTACAGTTCGGTAATTGCTAATCGAGGAATAATAAAAACAAAAGGGTTTTTAATTTATGCTAAACGCGAACTGCACATGCATTGAAATATATGAAACTAGAGTTCAATTTCTTTTCACTTGGTCCTCAACGAATCTGTTTCCTCTTGAAACATACCTTTTTGTCCATTCTGTTTGTTTTCTTTTTGTACATCATTTCAATGAAAAATAAATGACATTCAAATATAATCTATTGGATAAATCGATCGTTTAATAAAAGGATTAGCGAATGAAATCGATTGTTAAATGTCACTAACATTGGATTGAAAATCGAATTTGTTGGGGTTGTTTTTNTCTCTCAAGGTTAATTGTTTACAAATGTTGTCGAGAATAATTCGACAAGAAAATCGTGATCTGTCAACTATCGAATTGAGTAGAAGAAGAAAAAAAAACAAATTAGACAGAATGTCAATAGGATATAATTTGATATAGCATTATTATTTTCAATGTCATTTGTCATTAAATAAACGACAAGTCAAGGCAAAAATGAGCAGTATGNTGTTTTCTTGCCAATGCCATACATTTCAATTATCAAAATATGTTAATATACGTCTGATTAATATCGATAATCGAGTGTCTAGTTTAGTTCTTTTAATCCTTGAATATTAATTTGAAGAGATTCGTTAATACTATTTCTTTATCATCGATTTTCAAGATAATTAACTTGACGACATTGTTTTTTCGATTGNCTTCTAATTCAATCACGAATAAAATCGACTAGAAAAGAAAAGCATCTTTCGATTAGCGATAGGATCGTCTTGTTCCATCGGTCTTCTGTCTGATCTATTGAGATTGAAAAGTATTCTTTTGCGTCTATTGTTAGACGAGTTCTGTCTTTTATTATATCAATAAAACAACAAAACTATCATGCAGAAAATTATTTGGAGCTCTCCGTTCGTTTTTTTT
>JGI26540J51217_10002441_pt1 | contig 11764 bp, 9 predicted proteins | sample ThiBio_1000_plan_2_FD_51217 | JGI IMG/M metagenome (IMG submission 51217)
AAAAAAAAACCGAGAGCGAAAGAGAACGATTGCAAATTAGATTCATGGTTACTACATAAAGGAAAAGAAAACAGAACGAGAGAATATACATTGGGAATGACAGACATTCAACATAAAAGAGAAGAACGCAATAGAATCAAAATAAGAACACTAGTCTCTCGTTCTTGTGAAATTGATGTTGAAATGAAGCGAAAAAAAAATGAGAATCTTAAACATATTATTGCTACCATTATGTTTGTTCGAATACGAGAAAAAAAATCAGTATCAAGGTTAAAAATAAAAATAAAAGAACGAATATACTGACATTGCATCTTATATATCGATGTACGAGCAGATAAATCAAACGAAAGGGCGTTTGTGATAAGTAAGAAACGATCGATGAAAGACAGTATGTATGCTTGTTTGCTTATTTGCTTACCTTAACGACGATCTGATTTCTTATTCGACTAGTTAATCGAAGTATGAGTACTGATCAACTCGATGTTGAACAACAGACCGAGTTAATGTATCGAGATGATACAATATGGACTGCTATATTTCGAGCTGATGAAAGTATGATTGAGAAATTAATTGAAAATAATCCGAAGGTTATCAATGAACATGGTGCTGTCGGCGAATGTCCGATACATTTGTTGTTTCTATGTGGAACTGATGAACATCTAAACATAGCACGTGATTTAATCGAACGTTTTCCGAGTATTGCAACGCAGATTTATAATGAACCAGTAAGCAAAATAGAGAAAAAACAATTTAAAACGAGTAATGATACGTATGTAGAGATACTANGGAGAAAATATTCTTCATATTGCAATTGTGAAACGAAATCCGGAGATGGTCGAATGGTTATTGAGTAATCAATATTTAGAAGATTATCGAGAAGAATTATTGAATGCCAGAGCAACGGGAGATTTTTTTCAAATGTAAATTGTTTTTTTTTGTGTGCCTTTTCTTGTTGAGTTTGTCTCAGAGGTCAACCATCGTATTACGGAGAGACACCGTTGGGTTTTGCTTGCTGTACAAATCAATGGGATATCGTCGAAATTCTACTCAAGCACGGTGCTCAAATGGATACAGTTGGTTTTCATGTTTCTTTGAATTTCAAAAAACTTGAATTGAAATATTCGAAATCTAGATCGACAGTAATGGAAATACTATTCTTCATATGCTTGTCGTTCATTCTCTTCCGAATATCTATGAAAAATTCAAAGCTCGTTGGATCAAGGAAAAGAAAAGTTCGATTGATCTCTGGAATCGTTTGAACAACGATAATTTTACTCCNTTGACACTTGCTGCGGATTTACATCGTGTTCAAATGTTTCATTGGTTGCTTGANGAACGAAAAAAAGTTCACTGGTCGTACGGAGATGTTTNCTGTGTTTTACATCCACTTGATCAATTAGATTACGATTTCTATGACGAATATTTGGATGCTGATAAACGACCGTTATGTGTCTTGGAAATAATCATTAAAAATAATGATTCAGAATTAGTACATCCAATTCTAACATCATTAGTTGATAAAAAATGGAAATATTTTGTTTATCGTCAATTGCGAGCACGATTTCTGATTGCATTTATCTATTTAATCATTTTCCTATTGACAACAATTCTCGAACAATCGAATCGAACTTCGGAGAGTGTTTGTCGACAAGTATGCTATCGAATTGGACATACAATTGTAATTGCAGGAACGATATTTAAAAGTATTCGAGAAATCAATGAAATGTCAACACTTGGCTTTCGAAATTATATTAATACAACCGTAAAACAAAATGTTTTTTTTTGCCGACAAACATTGATTTTTCTCGTTTGTTTTCCAGGGATCAATTTTCCTCGATAATTTATTAACAAGTTCATTTTGTATTTGCATCTATCTCGTGGAAATATTTCGTTACTTCAACATTCCTAACGATGCCATTCTACTTGCTTTTGCTTCGCTTCTCGGTTGGGCTTATATGTTTTTTTTCATTATGCCATTTCGATTTACAGGTCCATTTGTAATTATGATTTATAAGATGTTATTCAACGATGTACTTCGATTCTGTATTATCTATATGATTTTTCTTGCGGGATTTTCACAAGCTTTTTTCATATTATTTCATGAGGACGGTAAAAAACGAAAAGAATCCGAAGTCAAACGAATGATTGACACATTTTTATTTAGGTTTCTCGGGTTATGGCGATACAATTCGACGATGTTTTCTTGGATTATTAGGAGATTTNGATTTAGATAGTTATATATCAGGACGATATCCCGTAGCTTGTGTGATCGTTTTGTTAATCTATGTCGTTGTTGTATCAATACTTTTACTGAATCTTTTGATTGCAATGATGGGTGATACATATGCCGATGTGAAGAAAAGTGCCAAACAATTATGGTTTGTCATAGCAAATGAAAGTGATTTAAAGAAAAGTTTTCGTTGTTTTTCGCCTGTAGGCATTTAGAACGAGCACGTATTGCAATCGATACCGAAAATTGGATGGGTACGAGTGAACGACGACGTTCAACTAATAAATATTGGGTAGATATATGTGGTCAACGTTATTTACAAGTCGAACAAGTGAATAATGAATTCTATCGAGCAAAATCTCAAAATATTGACAATGAAGAAGAAGAAGATGACGACTAATTAGCTCGTTGAATGAATTATTTTTATACTAATCGATAAATTTAAAATCTGACCTTTATTTAAAAAAAAANCTNCATAATCAACTGTGTTTTCTTTTAATAAGGTCGAAGTACGGGCAAGTTCTTTTCGTATTCATGACCTTTTTTTACAAATCGTTTTTTCTGTCCACCGCCGACAATATCTTTCGGTTTCGGATTCATTCGTTTCAAATCTTGTTCGATTGTTTGTTTGATATCAATATCATCGGGAATACGTACATAACGTACATTCGTATAACGAATATATAAACGTTGAAATGCAAGTAACGATTGAGTTGGTCGTGACATAGTCACTTGTGAAAGATGTAGATTATGATTAACATCCATATCAATAAGTTTACCGACTAGCATAATGCCATCGTAGAGATCTAATTGAACCTGTTGACCGATAAGACAACGAAGAAAACCGATTAATGTTCGACACGAATCTTTTTTATATTTTCGATTGAGATTCGACATGAGACGANCTAAAAATCCGACAAAATTTCTTGTTTTCTGTCCCTTATAAATAAATTATTCGTCGATTAAATTTATTGTAAAACACAAAACAATAACAATTTAAATAAAAAAAAAAAGAAAATCAGGAAAATCACAGTTTAAACAGTTTTTCTTCATTTGGAATGCCATGNTCATCTGTATATTCATTTAAATTACAAAATAAAGGNGATTCAACCTATTGGAATATTGAATTTAATTCATTTTATCTCTCTCTTGAAATGATGAACTTACTCCTAGAACATAAGCACATGTGTCCGGTTCGACAAGATACATTGTTGGCATTGAAAATGCATCCGCTCGTTTCGTACATCTAAAATACACATAATTTTTCTCTCTCTCAAAACGATCCTATTTGAATCAATTACTTCAATTTCACTTCGACAGCACGCGGATGATTGGTTAATTCGCAAAGATCACCATCAGAATAGTACAATGGAACATATCTGAATGTAGANAGATTTAAATTTCATTTTCAATAAATCAAATCTCTCGTTTACAATCGTTCTTTGATAAATCCGGATGCTTTTCGTTTTGGATTTTTCTTAATCCATTCAATATGATTCTCATGTTTCCATTTGCCTAAGACAATCGATGTTCGTTTATCATTGTCATCCTGTATAAAAGAAAATTCTTTGGTTTCTTAATTGATAAAAATCTAAATCTCACATGATATTGAATCACATGTTTTCCATAGCATAGTTCGTATTTCCACCAACCACTACCACCTGTTAGACATTGTTGACCGGAAAAGAAGTCTTTTAGAAATGTAGTACGATCTGTTGGTGGTGTTGGAGGNGCAGGTGTCGTAGGTTTGACATCATCTTCATTCATGTATTCATAGGAAATGATAAAAGTCGTACCATCGGCACCAGTCATCTACAGATAGAAATTTATTCTTCATAGAAAAAGATAACGNGCGAATTCGTACGGTAAATTGAGCTCCAGGACCAGTTTTTGAAATTGATTTATGTTGTTTTTCAAGTTTGGCTAAACTACGAGGTTTTTGTAAAGCATTTTCTTGNGGATGACAGCTGATTGTATGTCGATTAGATTCTGCCAAACTGAAGAGACGGAATATGACACAAAAAAAGAATAGTTTTTATTTGCAATTTACTAGAATTCAGGTAGATCGCAAAGTTTCGATGAAGCAACAATGATTTCATATTGACAAGAAGATACTTCTTGAAAACTAATAATACCATCTGGTCCTTTTTCATCACAAACTAAATAACAACAAAAATGAACAAATCAAATTGCGATCAACAATGCTCACCATAGTAAACCGTAGTTTCACGAGGGTTATTTGAATTAATATCACAATTTGTGCCAGATGTATAGCGAATAGATAGCATAGGNACTTGTCGATGATTGATTGTTTTATAATGTATCTATAAAAAATGATTTTTTTTTATTCTATTAAAAGAAAAATCAANTAGATTTTCATCTACTTTTAAAGCTTGTTGATTGTCNGCTGTTGTTANAATATTTTGTTGAAGAGATTCATAATAACCAAGAAAATATTCTTGTGCAANTGTTTTCTAGATGAATTCATTTTTGTTTTCTTTTGAAATCAAATTCAAGTTTTGTTTTTCAAATTTACTTTCGTCGGAGAAACTGTTTCATGATATTGTCGAATATGAATACCATGACAGAGTTCATAAGTCCAATAGGGATCGAGCTAAATCACAAAAACTGATCANTTTTTCTTGACAAAAAAAAAGAAAACATACTCGATAAGTACAAGGTTTTTGAGAATGTAGACTTTTAAGATACGGTTCCACATCACTGAACAATACAGTTTCGGGTGTGTTCTAAAGTAAGATATATGATTGTAGGAGAGAATAAATTCNTGATAGAACAATTACAGGCACTGTCGTTTGTGGTTTTGGTAAAGTACAAGCAAATTGTTCTTTTCGTTTTGATGAGAAAAGAAATGTATTTTCAGAATCCATTGGCTAAAAATCAACTTGTCAAAAATATCTATTTTTCTTCTTCGGCATAAAAATCATACTGTAATTGATTCNGATTGCCATTTGATATCATATAAAATATCATCTTCTAACACGGCACTAGTCAATGGAATGATTGAGAGTAGTATACAGATGATGCGGAAGAAAAACATTATCACAAACTAGTGAATGAATATAAAAAAATTAAAATGGTTGTTCGTTTGTTCTCTTCTGTAAACCAAATATTGGACTATTTCGTAGTCCAATGAGAGAACACAATGAACGACCTCTAGTCGATTTCANATTTTATAAANATTTAATGTAGCTTTTGTCGTAATGATAAGTCTGTTTGAACCGAAGAAACAAATACGATTGGGTTGTGCATTGTAAGGAAATGTTTGTTTTAAATGACCATCAGATGTTATCTGTAGGAATCGTCCTGCTAAAGAATCAGCTATCAACCATNCTTGACAATCACCAAGTGAACAACAGTGAAACGATGCGGTTTGATTGTAGAGAAGATCTAAATCAATTGACCAAAGTCGTTTGAATGTTCGAATAGATCTTAATTCCATTCGTATTGATTGTTTTTGTCCATTTCGAATTAGAAAACANAATGTTTCGTTATCANCAACGATATCATCAATAAATTCATCTGTTGAACATGTGACAGGTGATTCCCATNTTTTAATGAATTTAATTTGAGGTGNAAGAGCAATTTCNATGACCGATGAACCCCAAGAATTCGTAGTTACAAATAAACGATCATTGAAACAAGNACTAGACCAAAATCTTTTGTCATCAGTTTTCATTATAGTACGAATAAACATTGTATTTGGATCGAGTAGATAGACAACATTCGTAGTTAGTATGATGAATTGTTTTAATACTGATGACCAATTTATATTGTGAATAATATCGTGAGACCATCGAACAGATTTGACAATTTTTAAGTCACGATCGAGAAGACATAATTCTGGTCGTTGATGAATTAAAAGAAATNGATCGTTAGCAGCCAAGGATCGATAACTTTCGCTTGGTGGTTTGATTATTTTGTAAACATGAGAAAATATGGATGCATTAAATTCCTGAGTGCATAGTTTTCTTAGTTGCATCATACTTTCGTCGAGTGATATTGAATTATTTTCGGTTTTGAAATAGATTCGTTCGATTTGATGCACAGTTCTTTGTAGATTGTTAATTGTCAATCGTATGCTGTCAATATCATTTTGTGTTGTTTCTCCATGAAGAATAAATTGTGATAATTTCTTTTCAAGATTNANAATCGATTCTTTTTGCTGCTCAATTTTTATAAACAGAAGATGATCGAATTGTTGATGTTGTGTTGAATTTTGTGAAATAAGTTCGTTGATTTGATCAACTAGTCGAGTAGTATCATCCATCAATGGATTTAATTTTAAAGCAAGTAATTGATTATGTTCATTCAAATGATATAAGCAAAGATGCTGGTTGCAACAATCACATAAACCACGAGACGATCGTTGGCATTCAAATATAGGACATGTTTTCGAAGACATTTTGAAGTTAAAAAAAAATAAGCTGAGAACATTGCTTTTTATACCCGAAAAAAAAAGCAGAGATTTTCCCCGTATGTACGTCAGAACATTCTAGATTAATACATGAGTAATCGATCCCGAAAAAAAGGAAGAATCTGTCATTGATATCTCAAATATTCCCTCGTTTTTTTATTATAAAACCAAACATTTTTTCACAATACAATTAGTAATTTCGAAACTTGACGTAAGGATCAGCTGAGTTTGTGAAATTTAAGACGAGTACTTGTCACTATAGCAAGCATATTTGTGCCGAAAGTTGCAATTCGATGTGCGAATGAGTTGTATCCTATTGTTTGTTTTATTTGTCCATCAGCAGTAATATGTACTAAACTTTTCGATTGACGATTAGTCACAAGCCACTCATTGTTGTTTATCGAGCAGCAACGAAATGCTAAATCTAAATCATCAACGGCTTGTAATAATGTAGTCCATAAGCAAACCATAGTTTGGGAAGATCGTAACTCTAAACGCGCTGTTTTTTTCACTTTATTCATGATTATTAAACATAAAGATTTATCATTAAAAACGATAGTATCGATACATTCATATTTGCCACAAGATATCGGAGTTTCCCATTTTTTACTAACAATATATGGAGGCTGTACTAAATCAATTTCAACAATAGATGAGCCCAGCTCAGCTGTGGACAGAAATAACTTATTATGAAAACATGTACAAGAAAACCATTTGTAATTGCCAGTTATTTCAATGGTATCAATATTCGCGTTGTTTTCATCCACACGATATATCTTACTTCTTGTCACTACAATAAATTGATTTAGAGCGCTTGACCAACAAATATCTCTGATGTCATCATATGACCATAATAATTTCTTTGTTATTTCTAAATCTCTATTTATAAAGCATAAGTTCGGTTTCTGATGAATTAACAACGATTGATCACTCTCAGCTAATGCACCCGAACTGCCTGGTGGATATTCAATTGACTTCAATGTAGTAGACAGATTTTCAGGCACTTCTTGCAATTGGATCATAGTTGCATTCTCCATTAATGGCCTCACATGGATTCGAAGTACAGTTCTTTCAATTTTATTTAATTCTTTCTTAATATTACTAATCATCGATTGAGTTAATTCTATATCTTCTTTAATTACTTCTTGTTCACGAATAAGATGAGCCACTTTGGATCGTATTTCAGCGATATTCTTTTCCTGCTCATTCAATCTGTTAGTAAAGAAATTGTCCAATTCACGACACTTTTCCTCATACGTTTGATCGATTTTTGTATGTACATCAAGACGCCATTGCTCTAATTCTAAACGACATTGATTGATACTTTCGTGAAAATTGAGTTTTTTCAAACGTTCACTAAGTAAATTTATTTCATCAACGAAAGGATTTAATTGAGAATTCAGCACATCATCATGTTCACTCAAATGAGNTAAACAAAGATTTTGTTGGCAACAGTGACACAAAGCACGAGAAGCCCGTTTACAATTATCAACAGCACATGGTTGAGACATTTGATAAAGATAAATCTTATGTTACTCGAGTGATGAATATAAACAGAATGAATACGAAAAAAGAAAATACAAAAGATTTCTTTGTATCTCTCCAATCAAAATTCACGGAACAGAATTCGTTGTTGGTTGCATATACAAAGGCAAAAAAGTAGAACAACAATGAAGGTTGGTGGTACTCGTTATAAGAAAGTATCACAGTGTGAAAAGTCCTTTCTCTCTTTGCTTATTATATAAATCATCGTCGAGTTTTCTTCGCNCATTTCCATAGTCTCAACTATCTCTCGTTTTCTTTTTCTAGTCGATTAATATATGTAGACATATATATATACACATATCAAGATAGAGCAAAGAGCAACATTCATCAAAAAAAGTGCATACGAGTTGCTGGTGTATTGCTTATCAACTCGTATCAACTTGAATGTTACTGACGATCAAACACACATCGATTCATATTTTCAATATTCTTCTATATTAAAAAGGAAACGAGAAACATAAGAAGAATATATCTTTTTCTATTATATTGTTATTATTATTATTATTTTGGGATTATTTNATTAATTGACGATAGATCGAATCAAACGGTAAGTTATCACTCTTGAGAGATAACCAGGTCCTTCGTACGAAAGACGTAGAAACAAAAAAAAACAAATTCGGTTTGTGGAGTATTTATCAACGAGTAATCAAAAAAATGATATACATTATAGAATAACAATGACAACATAGAGAAATACATCCGATTAAATTATCTGCCTTCATAGGTTTCTTTTTGTCTTTANTTCGGCCATCAAAAACCTTTTAGGCAGTCTTTTTTTATGTTTCCTCTCGTCGCGACGTTCGATAGACAAAAAATAATTCTCGCACATCTGCTGATTATAGCAGACAAAATGATGTATATAATCGTTGTTACGATGGTTGATAATCCTAAGTATGCTAAAGACAGACGAGAATAGTAAAAGAAGAAGAAGGAGAAGCAGAAAAAAGCACAACCGAGAAGTTTGATCTCTATTGTTATGATATATCCGCTATTTTTCTCCCGTTTACCATGATTGATACGCAAAATTCTTCGACAAGCATGGATATATAAATATATTCTCTCGGAAGATTTAGTTCCTTTCGTCTCTCTATAGATGAATAACGGAAAGAAAAAGAAAAATTAGTTTATATATCCCATTTGTCGATACACGTACGATAGGTCACACTCAAGAAAGAAGAAGGAAATCTCTCGTTTTTCCTCTCTTCCAGTACATTAAATATAACAACAGAAGAAGAAGAAGAAGAAAGAAAAACGATCGACGAGTGTTGTCTTTCTCTGTTTCTTGTATCTTGCGTTTTTTNTCTCTCTCTCTCTCAATCTCTTTGACCGTATGGATACGAGAACTGGTCAAATGTTTTCTCATTAGGATTCTTTTTCTCTCTTCTGTTACATGGATTATCTTTGACTGATAGATAGAAGAAAATATGTTGTTGACATTTGTTTAGCAGAAAGCAAAAAAAGAGAGAGAGAGAGAAAGACAGAAAAAAAAGAATTATGAACATTTAAGAATCACTTTTGCTTATATCTATCATCGCGAATTATAAGTGAGCGAGAGTTATGTTAGGTGACCGGAAAACTGTTGTTTTACGAGGTGGTGCACCCTGGGGTTTTCGATTATCAGGNGGCGGACAAACGCCCGTTTATATAAGCAAGGTACTTTTGTTATTCATCTTGTTCAATGACTAATATTTGATTGTTAGGTTCGAAGCCGAAGTAAGGCCGCACTTGGTGGTCTTGCAACTGGTGATTCAATCANCTCAATTAACGGTCTATCGGCATTACAACAAACATTACGAGAAATAAACGATATTATCGATACTATTCGTGATCAATTAGTTCTTGAAGTTCAAAGTACAACAACTTGTGGTACACGTAGTTACCGACTTGATTCAAGTTCAAGTATTGATACAAGAGAAAATAGTCCTATTCGTCCATTAATAACTCGTATAACTACTCAACCGAAACAAATGGATTATTATCAATATTCATCAGCACGAACAACGCCAACATATCCATTCTATTCGAATTATTCCGATCAATCAACTCAACGTTATACAGATTCATACGGACGAGTAACAGCAACACATCCATCGTCAAGTCCATTTCGTACGACAACAATAACAACCAATTCACCATCGACACCCATTGCTCGAGCACGTGTTCAACAATTTTCTAGTTATCGTCCAACAACATCCAACGCAAGCAATAGTACATACGATACACCACGCAGTTATTACGATCAATTAACAAGTGGTTATGCTTCGGATACGAATGAACTTCGTCGTTCATCGATATCAATTCGTCCAACAAGTGCCAATGCTCGACCATTTATTCAACCGTTACAACCGAAAGTGACTGTTCAAACCGAACAGAATTATTTTAGTGATTCTGAATGTGTAACATCAGGTCCACGATATTATAAAATTTCTCGGCAAGTTAATACGGTTCGTCGACCGAGTAATATCGTCTTGCCAATACGATCAATGACAAGCAAAGCCTATGAACCATATATTCCATCACCTGAACAACCGAAACCGCCACCACAACAACAACCATTTGATGTCTATCGTTATCAGCAAGAGCGTGAAAGACAAGAACAGTTGCAACGACAAGCAGCCGCTAGTCGATACAATCCACCGCCGAAACTTTCTTTTCCAATTCAAACAACAAATAATCATGAAATTGGTGCCGAATTATTCAAATCTCCAATTGCTAATAGTAGTAGACTTTGCTCTTCTTCTTTAACAATACGATCTTTTTTNTTTGTTCAGAAAAACGCTATGCAGATTCGAGTTTTTTCAAAACAGCTTATAACACTTATCCAACAATTGACGAACAGAAGAAAATGGCACATCAAATCGCAGCTATTCTCGAAGGTGGTGATCCCACGCAAAAAGGTGCAACAAAATTCGAAAAACAACGTCAACGAGCCGAAAAATACACGCTCGAGTCCGACACAACTAACAACAGCAACTATCGACCATTACGTCCTTTACAAACGAATGATTCGCCATCGTATTCATCTTATCAACAACCAGCTTATTACAATCCATCGAATATACCTAATTGTGTGAAAAATAGTCTCGAAGAAGCACAATATATCAATCCATTGAGATATGTCGGTGCGCCCGAAGAATTCAAACAAATTCATATGCAAGAACATGTGACGCATACAAATGTACCTCCACAAGTATCGATGAATCTTGCTGCCGATTTGAATTTTAATCTCGGCAAAGGTGCAGCTTTATTTCAAAAACGTAAAGCTCGTGCAGACAAATGGGTTATCGATGAAAACAATGTGAAAAAGCCCGTTTATCCAGCTCCGTCATCGCCTTACGTAGGAGCAACAGCAAAACCGTGGGGTCAACGTGCACCATCATGGTCGGATAGCGAAGGACCTAGTAATTCACCAGTACGTGGTATTCAAAGTCCATCGCCAATCTCGATTGTATCGCCAATACCGATGCAAACTGGACCGAGATACGGCGATTTCAATGCCAAACCAAAAGGATTTGGAAATTGGAATAATAGTGATAGTAAACAACAACAAAAAA
>JGI26540J51217_10002450_pt1 | contig 11734 bp, 10 predicted proteins | sample ThiBio_1000_plan_2_FD_51217 | JGI IMG/M metagenome (IMG submission 51217)
TTTAAATGTTCGTAGATCATTTCAATTGCTTGAATGATACTTTTGTTATTTTTATCAGTAGATAATGCCATTAATAACCAACCTAATGCTTCTAAACTAAGATTATTGAATCCTGCGTGTGCGAATAATTCAAGTGCTGTATTAGCAACATTTTGATTATTCTTTGCTCGAACATATAAAGCATAACAAATCAAACTAAATCGAGTTTTTTCTGACCAATATTTCGTATATGGTAATTGATCAATTTCTGATTTAATATTTTCAAGATATGCTAATACATTTTGGAATAAATATGAGTCAATATCATACGGCTGTGTTTGGTTGAGAATAGTCAAACAATGTGCAGCATGAACACTTACAAATGGATCAGCATACGAGTCATTTCGTTTAGTCCAGAAGCCGAATCCACCATTTGAATATTGACGCCCACATAATTTTTTGCTATCTGATTTTAATTTCTGTTCAATTTCGGATATATTAGGGAGATCTTTTGATTTAAATGCTTGTAAAACATCCCATAATGATTGTATACCTAATAATCGTGAACTCAATTGTTCAGTACATTCATATGGATAATCATAGAGAGCAAGAATAGCATCGGTTAATGAAGCTAAAGCTGTTGAACTTGTTGATACTGATAATTCACCAAATTGTGGAAGAATATTTGCAGGCGGTTTAATTGGTTGAAAAACAACTTGTTCTTCAGCTATATCACCATAAGTTGCAAATGCTTCGGATGTTGCTGGTGTAAAAACAGGAATACTTAATTCAATAGCATCACCATATGCTGTTTGTGATTGATTACCGACTGTACCAACAAGAAATTGAAATCGAGCTGTACCTGCTTGAATAGTCGAAAGAGGAAATGTAACTGCAATTCGTTTGTTGGCTGGAAGTTGAACTGCATAACCAGCTGTTTGTTGATTTGCTTCCGATGTGAGCAGTTTAGCATTGGACGCTTTCAAACCAGTATGTAATAGTAATGATGAATTTGTTTGATTTTGTAAAATAACTGCTAAATAAGCTGTGTCTCCAAAATTGAGAAATCTTGGTGGTGAAGGACGAATCATAACTGGTAATTCGACAGTAAATGACATTTCACCTAGACCATACTGTTTATCATTGGCTGCTAAAGCCCAAACACGATATCGTGTTAAATTATCAGGTAATTTAAATTCAAATGAAACATGTCCGGATGAATTTGTAATTGCTGATGGAATCCAACATGCTAACGGATTGAAATTCGATCGAACAGCGATTGTGGGCATATTATGCACATATTGTTCAACACCTTCCGTAAGTTGATCAACACAGCAGTGCTCTAGTTCTATACCCCTTAGGCTATCAAATAGTTCGTCTATCTCGCTTTGTAGTAAACTTGTTTCAGTTCTTGTTATATTTTCATGATGAAATAACCAACAACGATCTCTGTTATGCCGTGGCCGAATTTGAGCTTTTCGTTTAGGATAGAAAATATCCAATGAATTTTGTAACTGATACTTAGTTAACGATAGAATAGCTTCGTCAACAACCACCAAACAAACTTCGACTTTATCAACATACGATTTATCGATATATTGTGTTACATCGACATCGATCTGTACAGTTGACGATGGTGTAAATGTTTCGTTTGTGTTAACTTGAACATTTAGTTTATAAATATCTCTTGAAACTTGAATTGCAACTGAACCAACAGCAAATGCTGGACGAGTTGGTGAATCTTGAAGTTCGATTTCTCTTGAACATGTACCTATCAATTCGACATGAGCTGTAAATTCAGGTACCCAATCTTTCGAAATTTGAAATGCAACTGTCGTCGAATCTTTTTCATCAGTCACTTCAAATTGAATTGGTTCACCAACTTGACCTTCACAATCGAATACAATTAGACCATTAGCTGGACTGAATGGCACTGAAATCAACAATTCACAAGTATCACCTACTTGATAATCTGTTGCATTTGGTATCACGGTTAATTTATCACTTGGAACGAATTCAAGTTTTTTTCTTTCACTATAGATTCGAGTACCACCAGTGACATAGAAATCTTCGTAGAAACTCGTTGCTAATCGTTCTTCATCATCTTTGACAGTAAATGATATTTTGTATGAGCCTCCTAATTTCGGTGTAAATTCGATAATAGTTGCGGCACTATTCGAACTTAAACTTGTCAACTGTTGTTCATCTTCTTTGTTTTGCTGTTCAACACCAATAATTTGACATTGAATTGGAACATTGTCCATTAGATTTCCATCGACATCAGTGACAATAACTCTAGCTTGAATAGGTCGATCTTTTTTACCATAATTGGTTGTCAATTGAAATCCAACGTAGTATTTCGATGGATGAACAAGAAATTGTGTTTGTGTTTCTTGTACTTGATTATTTAAATCAGCAATAGCTGCGCCTACACAAACTACAATGGGTATTGGTTCGTTTTCAAGGCCTTTGTAATTTATTTGAATTTCATGTATGCCTTGATCATTTGTTTGACCTTCAAATTGTTTTTCTGGATAAACTATTTCATTATCATCGTAATTTCTGCCAAACCAGCAAAAAAATGGTCGAGCTCGACCAAATGTATAATCCGATCGATTCGGTGGAGTAAATGTTGTTGTTTCAGCGTAGACTATCCATTCAACATTAGCATCAGTTAAAAAACCACCAGCAAATAATTTTCCTTGACAAGATGCAACGATAGATTGTTCATTTGTTGCATGAGAATAATGATTCGATGACGGACGAATCGAAGATGAAACTTCGTATTCAGGTCGACGAAATTCTTGAATTTTAAACGAATGACTTTTTCTAGTTTGTTTATCTGGTAATTTGAACACAACATGCCCAGTACCTAAGTTAACATTATCAGGTAAAGTGAATTCGATATTAAATGCACCATAATCATTCAATTCAACTGTTGATTGGTGAAGTTGTTGACGACGTGAATCAAAAACTGCATATTCAACAACACCTTGGACATACGATGGTATCTTTGCATCACCTATGACCTCCAATAATCGAACATATCCTTTAATATGAACTTCTTCTTTTGGTTTATATAAACCTCGATCATTGAATATATGCCAAACATAATTATCCGACTTGGATTCATATGAATTAATATCAGTGAGGATACATTGATCACTCTCTTTTTTGACAATTAAAATTCCAGTTTTATATTTTTCGAAAGTACATAAACCTTGATCATTCGTTTCGATTTTTTGATCAGCTAATGAAACAATTGCTTGATTAACAGATTTGCCTGTTGCTAATTCAGTCACCCATGCAGTTAATTTATTATTCGTTCCAGAAGCACGAAATATATCGACAGCTAGCCGAGTACATTGCACCCAAGCTGACAAAAGTGGTTTTCCTTGCCTTTGGGAATGTGCATATTGGTTCCACGCTTTTTCTGTTGGTTGAATGAATACAATTAAATGACCATGACCAGAATTATTTGTTAAATATGATTTCAAAGGAAGTTTGATCTCTTTCGATATATTCGGTTCGCAATCGGTTTGCAAAATTTCATTTAATAGTTCTTCGCCTGGTAATTCAATATTCGATTTGTCTTCTTTTCTATTAAATTGAGAAATGAACGCATTAAAACAAGGTAATTGTCGATTATAATCTTCTGGTTTAACTCGATTTATACGAATATTCAATTCTGAGTAATTAAGAATCGCAAACGAATACATTGGATCATTTAGAAGTCCAGGATCCATGATAATCATACCGTTAGCGCCAGATAAATCACCTCGTAATGGTGGTGAATTATGAACATGAAATTGAATTGGTCGTTCAACAAAATTATGATCCAATATTTGTCCGTAGACATCTTTAATCGATTCTGATTCGATAGTTATCGTATAGACAGTATTTTCATTCGACTTATTATAGATAAAGATTTCATTAGCATTGTGTTTTGAAAGTTCAATAGTTAAATCGGTAATTTCTGGTTGAATATGAAATAATGATTTTATAATTGTTGATCGATCCAATGGATTGTTGAATTTTATTGACCAACGTCTACCAGGATCAATTGATTTGCTACGTTGATTGTTTGTATTTGGATTCCAATCAATGATTTGTAATGGTTCATAAGTTTTAAAATGAGTTGACCATTCATCGGTCGTTGTCAATGGACCTTCGGCTGATGGGCAACCTGCAGGCAATCGAATAGTATATTCTGTATTTTTTGATAGATCATTTTTAAATGTAAAAGCAACGTATTTATCTTTATCTTTGCCTTTAAAATCTGTATCTGTTATCAATTCAATATTTTCTTCGTTATCAGCAATCTGAATATGTTTTAAGATTTGATCGTGATTAATTTTTTGATTGAACAAAATAAAACATTTCGGTTTCAATGTTGAAATTGTACCTGTCGGTGTAAATTCAATAACTTGAGGAATTCCTGTTGAAAATTCATAGATAAAATCATCTGTCAATTTTCCTCCAATTGCTGATTGACATTGCTCTTGGTTGACTTGTAAAGTAAATTTTGTCGAAAATGGTAAACGATAGTTCGCTTCGAATTGAATTGTTTTCGTTCCTATCATTCTCCATTGACCTTTAACGTTGGGTGTTAATGATATGCCATCAACACCAATCATCGGTTGATTAAATGTCATCGAAATAGTTGACAACGGATAATCAATTTTAGTTTCATTTGGAGAAAATCTTTCGATTAGTAATGGACGTACTTCTTGTTTATTTAATTGTTCGATGTCAATATCGACATTTTCTGGACGATCTTCAGCAGTTGGTGTTGGTGGAAATGGTGTTTGTATGATTTGACTTGTTTTCGGTGGTTTAAGAGTTGATTGACGTTTGAAAAACTCTTGTTTATCCGTGGATTCTGTAATTAATTGAGAACTGGCTCGACTGAATAGTTGTTGTAATTCATCGGCAGTTAATTCTTGTTGTGCAACAACAATCGGCAATATTGCATCTTGTTCGATGACAACTTGATTAACTTCGCTGATGTTAAATGTAAAATTATGTGGCACAGATTCTTCATCTGGTGATAAGCTTGGTCTTCTCATTGTTTATTTCAATTCGGAAGAATATATTTCTTTATCTAGTTCGGTTTGTTTTATATATTTGATGACGATAAGATAAGAATAATGATATTTATTTAGCTTTTAAAAAAATCATGAAGTTCGTCGATAAATTCAGCAAGCAAAGGATTTCTTTATAGAATTGTTGACATTCTTCTATTTCTTTTTCAATTGTTTCATCTGACAAAACGAATTTTGCATAATTTTTTACAACTTTTCGTAGATCCGTACGTTTCTCAAGTGAAATATAGCTTCGTAAATCTTTATACGAATGTTGACGATACGGCTTTTTCGGTATTCTTTCTGAAATAATTTCATCATGTTTACCTTCAGTTTCACCGTATGTATCGAGGAGCATATACTTTACAAACGAAATGATCAATGCCATTAGAGTTACTTCTAATGATTTGGTGCGTTCTGTTTTTCTGTGCATTGAAAGTGAGTGCATATAGAACACATTGGTAGCAATAGTTGAAGATGAATTGGATTCATTCCTTTCCAAAGATAAAGAATACGTCGACGGAGAAGAATATCGATTACATCGGGGTCAAGTTTTCCATATTCACACATTTCATTTAAATATGAATGCATCTGGTTTCCATTCGGTGTTAGTTCAAAAATTTTAGTAAATGCTTCGACATATCCAACTTGCTGTATATAGCGAAGCATATTGTATAAACATCTTATTCGTTGATACTTTTCATTTGAAATTTTTCCTAAAATATACATATAATAATATTTAGATCTTTGATTGAATGATGAAAAATCAATAACTACCTCGAGAACATCGAACTTAATGAAATTATAAATGATGGTTGTTGCCCATAATGCTACATCTTCTTGAGTCATATTTTGAAAAACATCTTTCATATGATAATATCTTGCTTGAAGTGTTGGCAAATCCAATGTATCCAATGGAACATAGCCTTTTGTCTGTTCATAAAGAAAATAATCTGTGTCACGTGCAATGCTCATAAGTTGATCATGTAGAAGAGGTGGTAAACGACAACGACTTTTATTAAATCGAATGCTACTAGGTCGTTGTGGATCAGGTATGTCCTTGTTCTTGTCTTCTTGTAATATCATGTAATAAGTAAAATAAAATAATGAGTAACCATCAATGATAATGTTCTTGTTCGATAAGTTGATTGATTTAAATGGATTTGTTTTTGAAAACAAAAACGAAAATATGAAAGTGCTGAGATACGGTAATTCCCACTGGAGAAACCCTCAAAGAGAAAATTATCCTCCAGTTAAGCACATGATGGAATATCAAATCTGATGACTAATGATGATATTTATTGGTTAGGAGATTGTTGACATGATTTATTTTCTGTGCTGTTTAACGACATCTTTCTTTTGTACATATAGATTGTTGAGAATGTTCATCAATTTGAGGGTACAATCCGAATAAGGATACAATTAAACATGTATCTGTTTATTTGGTACAAAAATGTACATTTTTAAGTTGTATATTCTTGAATTCAAAGCAAATATTGAATATTGTTTAAAATCGTTTTCTAGTCATCGTTCTATCATGAATTCGAGTCTGATTTTAGTAATATAGCCCGTACCAATTTACATTCCATGCATTTGTTGCAGCAAGATTCATTAGAGTTGATGTATTCCAACCAACGAGACTAAGTACATATACTGTAAAAGAAGTACTTGAAGGTGTATAGATTGAACCTATACCCGTTAAACCCGAATGTGAATTAATTCCAGCTATGCTAGTAAAATAGAGAGGTGTCTGATTGAAATAACAATTGGTTGTGTTGATCGTCATATACATTCCATTATAAGTAGGATACGGTTGCCATAAGGTGTATGGTGAAATGCCAGCACATGTACATGGAAAAATACAAGATGATTGATTATTTGCTGTAGTTATTGTAGTCGTTATGGTTGTAGTTGTTGGACTGGTAATAAGAACAGTTGTGGTTACTGATGATGTTGATGCAGTTGTCATTTCAGTTGTTGTTGTTGTTGTTGTTGCTGCTGGTTCAAGAGCAATACTAATTGGAATAGCCATCGCTACAGCCATTCCTGCTCCAAGTAGTCCTATTAAAACACCTTTCAATAGGTCACCAACTGTGATGTAGTTAGCCGAGTTTCTAGTTCCAGAAGGAGGTAATGATTGTGCAGTCTTTGTAATAAGAAATTAATTTTATATCGATATCAATTCTAGTATGCTTACCTGATTGTCGTACCAAGCATATCTTGCACCATAATTACCAGTCCGCATATTCAAATAAATGTTGTTTTTCTTTTCTTTCTGAAAGATAAAATTAATGTTATTTACTCGTGAGAATAAAAAGTAAATAGAATAGAGAAAAAAAAATGAAGTGTTTATACGAAGACTGTTCAGTTGTATATACCCATCCAATTTACATTCCAAGCGTAACTGTTAGTAACATTCATCAATTGTATTGCAGTCCATGAACCTACTTGTCTGACATGTACTGTAAATGTGTTGTTCGAAGCTAAAAAAATCGCATTGTATCCTCCTAAACTCCAATGACTACTCGTTCCGGCCATGCTAGTGAAATAGAGTGGTGTTCGAGTAAAATTGCAACTTGCCGTACTGATCGTCATATAGATAGTATCACTAGAATACGTTTGCCATAAAGTGGATGGCGAAATACCTGTACATATACATGGAAATGTACAGGATGATTGAGTTGTTGTTGTTGTTGTTGTTGTTGTAGTTGCTAATGTCGTCGTAACAACAGACGTTGTTTGTGTTGTACTTATACTTGTTGTTGTTGTTACTTGTGTAGTTGTGATTGTGGGCAAATCCATTAGTCCATTCGATATTGGAATGGCAACTGCTACAGCAATCGCTGAACTAATCAATGAAATCGCGTAGATTTTCAATGCTATAGCCGATGTTATACCATCACCTGCATCCCTATTGAAAGAAAAAAAACATTTCATCTAGATTATACATTATTTCTTACTTAGCCTGCGGCGACATAATTGTTTATGCTGACGGAACAAAAAAACAAATTTGCACTCAAAATCTGAAAGAAATACAATGAAAAATCTTTCAAGCTATCACGTTCTTTATTTTTTATTCATAGATTTTAAAGTTAGTTATACATGCCAACCCAATTAATATTCCATGCGTTTGTCGTACTTAAATTTAATATTGTTGTTGCATTCCAACCAGCACGACTTTGCGAATACACTCTGAAAGAAGTAGCTGAAGGACTATAGATAGCGTCGTGGCCTGTCATATACCAGTGACTATTCGTTCCAGACATGGTTGTCATGTAAATAGGTGTGCCAAAAAAATTACAATGTGATGTATCAATCATCATAGTTATTCCGCTGGTAGAATACACTTGCCATTGTGTGTATGAAGCAATGCCAGCACAGATGCATGGTGATGTACACCAGGGCCGAGTCGTTGTAGTGCTAGTTGTTGTTGTCGTAGTTATCGTTGATGTGGTGACAGTTGTTGTTGTTGTTGTCGTTGTCGTTGTTGTTGAGGGTGTTGCAGTTGTAGTTGTGGCTAAACAATTTTTATAAATATGAGAAAATTAATAATTAGTAAACTAAAAATGAATATTAACATGAATAGCTTCTGAGAACCATGTTTACTGGAATAGCAATTCCAACAGTAGTTGCTGCACCCAAAAATGTAATTAGAAAAGCTTTCAATACTGCTGTACATTTTATTCTAGTTCCAGTGCTTTTTTCCATTGTTTACGTTGGCGTATTCAAGTAAATTTTGCTTCTTTATGAAAGCTGTACAAAAAGAAAAATGCTTTCAAACTAATCTTATTTACACTTGACAAGAAATACATTTCTTTTTTCTTAAAAGCCATTTAAACTAATGGCTAACTCATGTATGCACCATCACATCGCGTTTCATCAGACTATAGAGACGACAAAAAAAATTCGATAGATTATTTAACATCTAAGAACATGCATAATGCTGTTTGCTTTTATTGAAGAACAATATAGATCGATTCAGAAAAACATTGCATATTGACAAAAAAAACCCATACCACATCCTACATAGATTGACTCATCTTTGGGGTAATTGCGACAGAACGAAAAGAAAAATATTGTGTACACATATATTATATGTTTATTCTATCGGAATTTTCCATGTATATTATACAGACTTTGGGGAAAATGCATCATGTTGCAATATATATACGTATACTTGGATTGCTTCACTTACATATATGATGGAGTATCGTAATTCAATCAACATAAAATTAAATGGTTCAGGACCATACATAGCAGGCGAACCAATCACAGGAACGCTGATATTTAATAACAAATTACAACAACCAATTACTTTTAAACGAATCTATGTTAAATTCTTCGGTGAAACTATTCAACATCCACAAATAACGATATCGTATCAAGCTGTGAATCCAATTCATTCTCGTTTCTTCCAACAAAATGTTATCATCCAAGGAGAGGAATCAAAATTTACTCTCCATAATGGAATCCGCACGTGGTCATTTACAATCACACCACCTAAATATCTGCCATCATCAATCAACGCGACGAGTGGACAAATATCTATTGACTATTGTATTCAGGCTACTTTTGTACAATCTGGAATACTAGGAATGAAGCTTCGTCACCAACATAAAATTTGGCTTAATCCTCATTCATCAACACGTGTGAATTTATCAAATCTACCAATAGAAGCAGAGAATAGAAACAATAAGAAAGCCATTCTTTCTATTATTCTCGCACGAGGCCAACTTAAACGTGGTAATCCTTTTTCATTCGACATCAAATTGCATAATCCGAAGAATGATGAAATCAAACATGTATCTGTTCATTTGGTACAAAAATGCACATTTTCAGATAACAAAAAAGTCTCAAGAGAATTCTCTATTTCAAATATTCCTGATTTATCAAATTTTATTGGTGAAAATTATAACGAAACAGTTCAATTGAAAATTCCCAACATCCTCAACATTGTTCCTTCATATAATGAAAAGAAACAAGCGGACAATGATTTTGAACCACCAGTTTCAATTGAATATGTACTTAAATTCAAAGCAATTTTTAGAGGTTTTTTTAAAAATTTTAAAGTGAAATTCCCCGTTGTTTTATACTAAATCGAGAATAATGATCCAATCATACATCAACGTAAAAAAATGACGACATAAAATAAACAACTTGTATACATGCTTTTTTGTTTGTCTAATAAAGAAAGAAAAGAAAAAAATATACATATACACGTGTACTACTTTTTTTTTCGATCGTTTTATTAAATATGGTCTCTTATTTATGTGAAGCATTAGCTAGCACACTTGATTATTCCATAATCAAACGACATGCATTTGTCGATCGTATACTGACAGAAGGAGATATTGAAGAAAAAATTAACAGTGATTCAAATCTTTTGAATGGTATCGAAAACGAACCGATTCGATCTCTGTACGAATTAAGTTCGGGATTAACCACAATCTTTGGCGACAATTTCATGCAATCTGTGATTGAAGCTGTAAGATTAAGTAGAAATCCATTAGACAGACTTACAATAGATGAATCAGCAGCGATCTGTTTGTATACTATGGATACGCCATTATATTCTCAATTGAATAAACATCTTCGAAATCATGATCGAAAAGAATTGAAACATTTATTTCCTTATCTAAAACTATTCTTTACCGCAATCTTCAAACTACCGTAAGTTGAATTTGAATAATCAATGCGTGAACATAATTTTGTTATGTTATTTAGTTGGTGTACATCAGATCAATTACTCTGGCGTGGTGTAAATCGTGATTTAAGCGATCAAATGAAGGAAAATGATTCAATCATCTGGTGGCAAATATCATCTTGCAGTAAACAAGTACAAGTTGCTGGAACTTTTGGTGGATTTTCAACTAAATATTCACCAACTTGTTCTACTCGTTCGATTATAACCATTCAAACAAGTCTTGCAAAAAATATAACAAATCATTCGTTTTATAAAGAGGAACAAGAATTTATTCTCTTGCCTGGAACTATTCTTGAGGTCAATAATATTGCCAAAGATTCATCTACGACTATCTATCATTTACGTGATTGTAATCCACCAAAACAATTATTAATCGATCTATTTCAAAACACAAATCAAGTTGCTTTACCTACGAGTCGTAAGTATATACCATTCGAATGCATAATAATACTACGTATTTTCTTTACAGCAACGAAATTTTGGTCAGAAGAACAGCTGAAAACATTCCTTGACCAAGATCATAATCCAGACGAGTGGATTTATCTACAAGATCATACAATAAGCGAAGCTGATCTATGTATATTAGCAAATCAATATGAACTTGGTAAAATTCATTGGCCAAAATTATCTCTATGGAATAATTCGTTTGATTATCGATGTGCTCCTCATATTTCAGCGATATTAAAAACGAATTATCTCGTTTGTTTTAATATCGGAACGAATAATCTTGGTGTCAAAGGAGCCGTATGTTTAGAATCATTACAATATTGTGATAAATTATATGAATTGAGTCTATGGAATAATCAATTCGGTGATGAAGGTCTTCGCTATTTGATATCTGTAGTCAAGAAAACCAATCTTAAAATACGTAAGTAAAGTTAGCACCAGATTCGAGTTATTTCAATCCAGATTCGTTCCAAAACTTGTGCTACTTGTCTAACCACTTGTGCTGGATGTAGAATTTAAT
>JGI26540J51217_10002469_pt1 | contig 11666 bp, 13 predicted proteins | sample ThiBio_1000_plan_2_FD_51217 | JGI IMG/M metagenome (IMG submission 51217)
CAACAACAACAACAGCAGCAAATTCAACATTAACTCCATCGATAAGCTCGACAACAGCAAGTTTTCCACCGAATTCTATCGAAGCAACAACATTACCACCGAAAATCAAACGTAAAAAACTCACAGCCAAAGACGTCACTCCTGTTGATCCATGGAAATTAATGATGTCATTACGTGGTGGTCTTCTCGCTGAAACAACTTGGGCATTGGATACAATCAATATTATGCTCTCCGATGATCAAACTCATACGTANTTTCGTTTGAAACAAATGCCTGGCCTTTTGCCAGCACTTGTNGATGTCTACATTAAATGTTTAACGCAATTATTCGAAGAATTTCAAAGTTCTCCATCGAATATCGAAAATCAACAACCATCATTAAATGATCTCAATGGTTCGTCACATTTAACATGTACGACACGAACAAAGTCCGACGATAAACAACAAGAATCAGTAATCTATCGTGTTGAATCGAATTCATTGAATAAATTCAAACGAAAATATCACAAAGAACAATCAATTGTCTACGATCGTGTTTATGATGAACATGGAAATGAGAAAAAAGATCCGACTAATGTTTTAGAATTGCAAAACACCAATGATCTTTGTTTTCTAAATACACATTTCGATCCATTAAGATACGACGATCAATTCTATGAAAAACTCTATTATGGTCGTCGACAGGATGAAAACGATCAAGAAGAACCAATGAAGAAATGTCAACGTAAACGTGTACAAAGTTCGAATGATGATTTATCGAATAATAATAATGAAATGATAACCGATGGTGATGAACAAACCGACGAACGTCATCGTCATAATTCGGATTCGTTAATTGAAATCTCCGGTAGTAATAAAGAATTTCTTCAACGTTATAAACGAAAATTTGAATATGACGAACGGCAAACCTACGAACTCTATCCAGGCATATGTGCTTCATCACAACAACAATCAAATCATCAAAAAGAACCTCATGATTCGTGTACAAATTCGAGTGAACAACAGGATAATATATCATCATTATTTACTTATCATTCACTTGCCTATGATCAAATTTGTGCACGTTGTACATGTGTATCGTCGATTTTACGCAATCTCAGTTTTATTCTAGGAAATGATATCGAATTGGTTAAATGTAAAACATTAATCGGTTTATTAGCTCGTCTATTATTACTCAGGCATGGAATTCATAATCACAATCATAATAATACTTTGTCAGATAATCATCATCAATCATCTCTCGACGAAACAGTAAATCATGATCAATCGAAAATCGAACAAAAACCATCGCCATCATTCTCTTGGACAGAATGTGTCTTGAATATTCGCGAAAATACTCTCGTTACACTCGCTAATATCGCTGGTACACTCGTCCTCGATACATTCGATTCCGATTTGCTGTATACATTAATCGATGGTCTTCTACATTGGTCAACATGTTATTCAGGCGAAGCTATCGACGGTTTACAATCGTCGTTACTCTCGGCACAACGTTTATCCATCGAAATTCTTACGAAATTAAGTGTACATGAAATGAATATGGATTTTATTCTTGCAACACCACCATTCTATCGAATTGTTTCATTATTTCATGTTCTAACTGACTGGTTAATCGTCGATGATATCACTGGAGGCATATCGAATTGGCATCCGCCATCNTTACAATCATCAACACATTACTATTCGAATTTATCTCGACCACAAACGCACATTCAACGTGAATTCGCAATTGTTCTTTTAAATGCATTGGTACGTTGTGATACATTAGCTGCTGGTGTTATCGCACGTATACCTTATGCAGTCTCGCTCTTGATTAATTTCCTCGAAGATTATGAAATCAAAACGAATGAATTAATGGCACGTTACGGTCCGGATTATGTTATTCGTTTGACAACTCAATCGTCGAACATTCAACAAGCCGAACAAATTCTATTTACAACAAGTGATATGTTAAGACGTGCAGCGACATGTTTACTTTCGATTGTAAGTTACACGGATAATATCAAAACGATTAAACGATATGAAGATCGAATATTGAATTTATCAACATCACATGTTATCGATTCGCATGTTGGACGAATTCTTACGGATGTTCTGCATTATTGTTCAGTGCACAACAGTTGATTTGTTTTCTTTCTTATTTCTTTAAATGTATAGTCTCCACTTTGTACAGATTTCATCAGTTTTTTTTCTCTCTATCTCTTTCTTGGCCTTAGTATTAGAGAAAAATCATCTGGAAAAAACAAACGGCAAACTAAAAAAAGATGTACACAATTTATATTTGGAATGAGAACGAGAAAGGAAAATTAAAAAAAATAAATAAAGAAAGAATTTCTTCTAATTATGTTTTGTTGTTACTATTCTTATTTATATCCTTCTTGTCTGTGTACATTTTTTTTTTGAGAAATGTATTTTTGTGTGGTCATACAAAAAAAAACAAACACGTTTACTTGTTCTTATGGATGGATGTTGTGTGTATCTCTGTGTGTGTGTGTGAATTTGTTCTTTCTCGGCCTAATGCTTTCTACTTCATTTTCTTTTCATACACACACTCCGTGTTCTGATTGTTTGTTTGCTGTTCTATATTTCTCTTTCTTTCTTGTATACTCTGATGTTTTTTAAAACATTGACTATGTCTTTGCCTATCTTTTCTTTTTTTTTGTCATTTTTCTCTCTGTTCATCATCATCTTGCTGCGACGAAAAATATATAAACACAGAATGTGTCAAAATGAATTCATTTTCTTTGAAAACAAAAAAAAATCTATTTCGAAAATAGGACGAGCTATTAAAAGGACTAATCAAAATGATTTATAAACCATTTCATGGTATAATTGACATATACGTACATCTACTCTATTATTACAAGCTCAATTTGTTGTCCAACAGTAATAGAAAAAAAGAAGAAGAAAAACCTTCGTCGATTTTCTTTTCGTTCTGCATAATTTATCCGTCCGTTTTGATGCATTCTTTTTCTTTCTCTCCGTTTCTTTTCTCTTCTCGGTTGTTCTCGATGATGTTGACCGTGTGAACGCCGCCGCATTCGGCGATATGTTCAAATCAAAATTCGGCGCCTTCGACATACTCTCTCTCTCTCTCTCGCGGCTTTTTTCTTCGATTTCGAATCTTTGTACTCATTTCGTTATCACTGAGCCAGAGGTGCGATTGACAATGAGAGATAAGAAATTTGAAAATGTTCGTTCAAATGAAGGCGAAGGATTTACATTTTTGTGTGTGTTATGTTAAAATAAAACAGTGAGAGAGAGAGTGAGGTCACATACATAAATGCGAATGTTTTTGTAAACAACAACAACAAAAAAGAATAACAAAATAAGTAGATGATTGCTGATCACACTGTCTTAATTCAAGTTGGTAACAGGTATGACAAACACATTTCTATATATTCAATTAACGATTTCGCGTTCCACCTCGAGTCTAATACATTTTGTTGTTGATATATGATTCAGACGGTATTATTTCGTCTCTGTTCTTTTTCTTTCTACCATTTCATATAGAATCAGTGCGAGTGATAGAAGCAATGTGTAGGCACGTAGACGAATGCCGAATTGCGATGTTTGTTATTAATAAAATTGCAGATATTTATTAGTCACCATGGAATGTATCCCGAAAAGTCTACTTGGTTATTCTTTGATTTTCAATCTAAATTTCAGATAAAATGATTCGAATGCATGCTTTGGTTTTGATTATATTTGGTTTCATCCAATATTCATGTAAATTCAACTCGATTCAAATCAAAATTGACAATTCATTTCTCATTTAGATTCTCTACAATCGGGTTTTACATGTAAAACTTCAGTAACATTGACGTGTCCTGCTGACAGTCGACTTGTTATTCTCGAAGCAACTTATTCGTCTGAATGTCCGAGTTTAAACGACGAAATCAACGGTATTGTCATCTATGCACCATCGCGTTGTGTTGGTTATAATCGAACACGTGCAAGTCATCTGTGTAATGGTAAACAAACATGTACGATCGATAATAACATCGATCAACAATTGTCGTTTTCGAATGGCGAACAAGCCAATTGCGATTTTCAAAGTCAAAGCGTCAACTTTGATTATTCGTGTGTGCCTGGTAATTTGAAAGATTCAATGAATGAATTAGTTCATTTTGTTTTGTTGTTTTTTTTTGAAGAATTTTATTCGAGTAAATTACCTCGAATTGATATTTGTTCGTTACAATCGCTTCACGATGTCAAAGAAGGTTTTATTCACACGCCGAATTACCCAAGTGGTTATCCGAATGGGCAAACCTGTTCGAAAACAGTTCCATCGCCGGATGTTGGCCATCGATTGAAAATCTACGTGCTAGATTTCGACGTCGAAGGTTTAAGTGCACTTCAATATATTGGTATTAAAAGAGTCAATGATTGGTTTCAAATAAACAATAGTGGCGAACGAATGTACGGCACACGGTCAGCTTTTACACCGTTATTCGATGATGTTATCGAAGCTTCATTGATGTTTAAATCCGATTTTGCCAATTCAAAACGACCGTACAAAGGCTTTTTGCTCTATTTTATCGGTAATAAACAATCGATTCGTGATTTGACGTTGTCAATTGATGATTTTGTTTTAGTTACACCTATTCGTGGCAGTCGACCATTGATAGTACCAACTGAAAAACCGAAAACAACGGCGGCAATAGACGAGAATATTGTTGCTGTGCTTTCCAAGGAGCCATCGGATTTGTCTCAATCGAAAAGTGCAGCACTTGTCGGCAATGATCATCAGCAAAGTACGATCAAACCGAAAATATTCGAAAATCTATTTCAAAATTTTAGATAATGTTGGTTTGACTTTACTCGTTGTTCTTCTCTCGGGCGTTCTTTTCGTAATCATTTGCGGATTTTTACTTTACAAACGGTAACANGAAAACCAAAAAAAAAGTCACTTTTTCATTTTATCTTTCGATTTTTCTCTAGTCGAAACGATCGTCGTGTTCGATATTTAAGCGATATGTTCAATTCGTTTTTTCCCAGTCGAACAAGAAATGTCACGTTAAACACGACTGCTGATATAAATGACGAAACAACATTGAATAACACCGTTCAATCGAAACTCGACGTATCAACAACACAAACCGATGAAAAATTCACAAAAATGAGTGATTACGATGTTAAATTTGTTGCAACACCTCAAATTAAACAGGTCAATGTCAATGAAGTACGAGAAAATCAAGAGAAACAAATCTTTATTGAAAATCTTAAAACATGTCCGTCACCGTATTCGTCTTATCGACGACGTGCGGAACCGAAATACAATTCCAAAGAACAAATTAATGCCAATTTAAACTCGAATATCTATTCACAAGATCCATTAGGTGAAGCACAAGCAGATAATAACTCACTTTTCTATGAATATGTCGATTTAAATCCAGAAGAACAACCGAAAAGTGAAGATGAAAAGGACAAAATAACAAATGAAGACATTGTTTACGATGTTATTAATTCAAATACTGAACAACAACCTATTCAAGAAGAAATAGAATACGATTCGAATCTGTATGCAGTACCGAAAAATGTCTAATTAACAGTATTTTGCTATTTAAAACGAAAATGAACGTTTTGCCTTTCTGTTTTTTTTTCTTCCCCTTCTTCTTTTTTTTGTTTAATCTCGTTAATCAGATACGAGTCTTTTTTTCTTTGTACAGTTAATATTGAGTGCATTTTTCTTTTGATTCAATGATTCAAATGTTTATTCTCAATTTCTTTTTTCGTGCACCACAGTTAACTCTGTTGTCTTTTGTTCGAATAAATAAATAAATAACAAACTCAAGCTATTAGTTGTAGAACTACTCCGTATCCACGAAATAAATGAGTATCTTTCATCATTGACATGAAAACACGTCCATGATGTTATTTATCATAATCAATGATTGATGAATAAACGACTGTGCTGCGTATAGATACGCATAGCATTGTTGTAAATATAACAAATAAACGTCGTTTTTTATTTGCTCGATGATAGGAAAAATCAAAAGAAATTCTGTTGAGTCATGTGATGATGAAATTTTCTGTCGTAAAGAGAAATTTTCAATTTCTGTTCTGTTATTTTAACATTTATTCATCACATCACGTGATTGTTAAAATAACAATTCACTCATAAAAAAAACGTAATAATATTTCACTTNAGTTAAACAAAATACAATTTTATGTCCATTTTTTAAAAATCAAACTGNTTTGATTCGAATATATTTTATGCTAATTAATTGTCTATCGAAGAGAATGAATCCGTCGTCGAGTGACATCTAGAATAAATCATTAAGCGCTCTCTCTCGCTCGTCAAACGATAGAGCCATAGAACTCACGTTTATGTCCGCTCGCTTGCTTTCCATTCTGTTCTGTTGCGATCCATCTTTCTTATCCTATTCTCTACTTATGAAAGTTGTTGTTGTGTTGTGTCGTAGAATTGTTCAGTTAGAAAAAAATTTCCCGTTTTCTTTTTTGTATTTTTAGTTTTGTCTATGACAATATTATTTCTCGTGTTTCATTGTCATTATGAAACGAAGGACCAATTTCGACAACGTCAAAGTACGCAAACCAACTCGACGCTCTCGTCTTTCTGAGGGTATCTATGGAAGGTAAGTCAATTGGAAAAGAATATTTCGAAACCATTTCAATAAAATACATATTTAGTGCGTTTATGTATCTCAAATTCATATGCATATGGGGTATAATCATGGCAGCTGATTATTTACTTGAATTTCGCTTCGAATTTCTTTGGCCATTTTGGCTTGTTCTACGAAGTATTTGTGATTCATTTAAATATCAAGGATTGGTTCGTTGTTCATCGTTATTGTATTTGTTTGAACTCAATTTCTATTGTTTATTTTCAGCTTTTTTCGATATTCTTTGTAATTATTGCATTCGTTACCGATCTCATCTGTTATATCTTATTACCTGTGCAATGGTTATTCTTCGCTGCCAGTAGTTATGTATGGATACAATATGTTTGGCAAACCGAACGTGGCATTTGTCTGGGTACTGTTGTTCTTTGGGTACTTTTCGTTTGGCTCGAAGCATCAGTACGATTACGTGACATAAAAACCATTGATCTTTGTCGGCCATTTGCTGCGCATTGTATCGGCTATCCAATGGTAACGTTAGGTTTTGGTTTTAAAACCTATCTTGCCTATAAATGGAGATTGGTTAGTGTCAATTGATTGATGTTTAGNTTTAATTTTAAGGTTTTTTTTCTTCTTTTCAAACAGCGGAAACAACGTGATGTTCGTAAAATCAATGAAACCTACATTCAGCTAATCAATCAGGCATTACCAATTGAAGTTCAGCAAGAAGCTGAAAAAGAACGTTTATCTCGAGAAAAAGGTTTGCAAAACATTTGTCGAATTTAGTTTCGAATTCAATCGATTGATTTTTTGACTTAGGAATATTTTCTGAGAATTCCGAGGACACGTCTCAATCGAATGTCGATGGTACTTGTCCTTCATCGACNATCGTCTCGAATTCGAGTTCAACTTCGATATCAACTAATTCTCAAAGTCATTCATCAACAATTTGTACAGTATCAAAACGTTCATCGAAACTCACGAATAATTCCGACAATTCAAATTCACTTGTACAGTCAAATGCAACACGTAATAATAAAACTCAATCAATGACAACGACAACAACANCAACGACGAATGGGCATGATGAAAATGCGTCGTCATCGTTTAAACAACAGAAAAAACAGTCACAGAAATCTTCGAATACAACTCAATCACTACCAACAACAACAACAACAACAACAACAACGGCACCGAATACGAGTGGTCAAAGTCGTCGGCAAGCGAAAAAACAAGAACAAGTTCAAACAGTCTCACGTGATTCATCGTCGTCGTATGTAAATGGTTTCGGAGCAACTAATTCAAATGACAGTTCAGACATGGACAAAGAGTAAATCGAAATGACGTCTTTTTTTGTTCTTTTTTTTCTAGTTTATCGAATGATTTTAGTTTGCAAATTAGTAAACTCGAGGCCGATGTACAGCGACTTAATCAAACCGTTGAAAAACAAAAATCTTCTGAAGTTCACTTACGTACACAAGTCAATGATTTGAAAAATCTTCGCAAAGAACTCGACGATTTACGCGTAGAAAACAATGACTTAAAGACAAAGTATAACGTTCTTTTCCTTTGTTTTTTTTAATTAATCGTTCGTTTTGATGTTAAAATTAGATACGATTCAACTAATACTCAACGTCAACGTGATAAACAGCGTTTAGTCGATCTCGAAAAAAGTCTCAACGACGAACGACAAAATAAACAACGTTTAGAATCACAAATCAAAACGGAAAAATCCTTGACAAAAAAACTTCAAGATGATTTAACCAAATTAAGTCTCTCGCCGCCAACAACAACGAAGTTCGTTCGATTTTCACGATAAATTTCGAATAAAACTTGTTGTTTTGTTTTTCAGAAGTGAATGTACAGAACAATGTCTGAAGCGTAAACGTGATCTTGAGAATGAAACACGCGATATACGTCGATTATTAACTGACAAAGAAGATCGAATTAAAATGCTTGATAATGAAATCAAAGTACGCATTCATTTCGACTAATTATCATCAAAAANTCATCTCGTTNTGCTGTTTAGACATTAAAATATCGCGAGTCTCAAGCAGATACCGAAGTTCTTTACCAACATCTAAGTCAACTAAGAGAACGAAATGCTCAACTGCAGGATAGTCTCAGTGCCGAAACTCGAATCAAACTCGATCTGTTTTCAGCACTCGGCGAAGTCAAACGGCAACTCGAAATCGCTAATAGTGCAATTCGAGAAAAAGAACGTGAACTCATTGCAGCTCTACAATCGCAACAGCAACCATCAACATGCGTTTTCAACGGGCATCCTCATTCTCAATGTTCGACATCGTCTGGTCATTCGTCGCCAACACATCAACTAACCGATACGAATAATAATTCAACAGCAACTATATTCTATCCTCCAACAACAATTACTCCACCACCATTAACAACTAATGCGGCATCGAGTCTCGATCCGAATGCGCAAGATTTTTGTTTGTTAACACATTCGACAAATAATAATAATTAAACGAACGATGAAGATTTNGGATTTTATTCAAGAAAACTTGATAAATTTCTGTTTTGAGTGAGATTTCAAAACGATGACAACGACCATTTTTATTTTTAGATCGATCATATCACACATAGACAGTCTCTCGGTTGTTTCTCTTTCTATCTCGTGTTTTCTGCTGATCGATATCTCTCGTTTTCTTTTCCTATTCGTAAACGTATCTTTGTTTTGTTTGTGTGTAAACATTGTTTATTTTCTTCTTCTATTTAATGAAGATTTCAGCCGTCTCTCTCTCTCTCACTTTCCCATTTATTAAGAAACATCTCATTTCTTCTACATGTATTTTCTCTCTTTTGTCTTTTTCTTCATATATATGTGTATATGAAAACATCATCATGGTTGTTGTCGTTCGTTTTGTTCTTTTGCATATAGAAAGAAAACAAAAAATATATATATATATTCAAATAATTGACCATATTTGATACAAAGAAATTCGTAATTTGATGTTTGTTTTTCTTTGGAATCTCTATGTTTTAGATTTCCGATAGAAACCATGAATAGTCGTAAAATGAAATTGCTGATACCCAAAGAACGTGGAGAATTAATACCGATATTTTTTGTTTTAATATTAATTTGTATTTATGTTACATTTGAATTGTATGTTATCTTGCCAACAATTTATAATAATATATTTACTTACAAGGAAATTCTTCATTTAATCTTTGGATTCTATATTATTTTTAATTTAATTGGCAATCTTTATTTCTGTATGATAACTGACACGTCGATTGATACGATTATTTGTCCAGTTTTATTGCCAGCACCGAGTATTCTTTCGAATCGTGAGTCGGAAATGACAGTTCATCATTGTAATTGGCATTATTGTCATCGATGTGAAGTCAATGTGCCACCACGATGTGAACATTGTCATGTGTGTAATAAATGTATTTTAAAACGTGATCATCATTGTTCATTTCTTGGCCGATGCATTGGCTTTCGAAATCTTCGGTATTACATGTGTTTTCTCATTTGGACTTGGGTAAAAGAAAACAAAAAATGATTTTAAAGACAAAAAATCTCAATGAGAACTTGTTTATCTAGATCGGTTTGTTCTATTGTAATATCCTTCATGTCGATTATACATATGAACTTGTCGGAAGTTTTTCATGGCGTGTTATTGTTGGTAAGTAGTTCGAGTTGTTCGTTGATTCAATATAAAAGCAAATGACTTGGGAGAAACTCATGTGACCTATTGTCTTATGTAAACATTTTCTCATGCAGAAAGACGACGAAGAACAATTTAATGATAATAACATTACTCGACAGCATATGGAAGGCTTCTTTTGTTTTCTTATAGAATATTTATTGATAAATTCTTGTTTTTCACTAGCTTGTGTATTTCCATTTGGTGCTTGGTTATTCAGTTTACTCGATCATTTTTCTCTTTTACTTTCATTTCTTTGTTCAACATCGCTCATACTCAGTTTGTACATATTATTTTTAATTATTCAACAAAGTTATTTACTAATTCACGGTCAAACATGGCATGAATACGGTAAAAATATTCAGATATTTAATACTCAAAAGCATCTACAATCAAATCTACGCAATGTTTTTGGGAAACGATGGCATTTGACGTTGTTTTCACCATTGATTTCATCGGTACCATTGGGCGATGGAATGACATTTGATATGACAACGATCAACACCGGTGATAACCAGAAACAACAACGAGGAATCAAACAAAATTAAAATTTTGTGTGTGCAGATAATTTTTGTTTTTGTTGTTAATTCACACGTGCTTTTTTTTTCTTCGTATAATCAAAATATAATTGACTCAAAATCGAGTTCAATTATCATTTCCGTTGTTTTTTCTTCTTCTTTCAGATGTCTCTTCCAGGTTCACAACGTGCTGTTGGTACTGATGGTAGTGATTTTCAACATCGAGAACGCGTCGCACCACACTATCGTTTTAGTACGGAAACGAAATNGCGTTTTAAATATCTAGTTTATACGCATTTTTTTCTTGTCTTAATTGTTTTTGCACATGTTGTTACTTATCAATCGGCATTGAGGACACAATGGAATATTCCTCGTCCGCATTTATGGCAATATATTTGGTTAATTAGCGTATTTGCATCTGTTTGTGGCCTTTTTTCATTGAATCGAAATCAAATTTTTTTAATGAAACTTTTCTTTCGTGGCACGGTGATTTTTGGTTTAGGAACAATTTTAATAACGATTATTTTAAATCTAAGTGAATTATTTACATTTAAAAAAATGAAAACAAATCACCAATTAGATGAAATCGAACCTCAAACATTATTCGGTTTGCCTTTATTAGTACTTTGGTATATTTTTCTGTTCATTGCCGTACAAATTCATGCATATAGTTTATATATGGCCAATACTTTATTGAAAAATTGGCAACCAGTGAAAAGCTCGAAAGTTCACTAGTCATTTTTTTGTTTGTCTTCTTTCTCTCGCTCTCTCNACGACGATTTTCAAAAAACAAAACAACCCTGTGCATGTGCAATCCTAGTTTGTTTGTTGGTTTTGTTTGAAATATCATTTATTAATAAACGACAGATCTTTTCTTTCTTTCTTTCT
>JGI26540J51217_10002472_pt1 | contig 11661 bp, 9 predicted proteins | sample ThiBio_1000_plan_2_FD_51217 | JGI IMG/M metagenome (IMG submission 51217)
TTCTTCTTCTTCTCTGTCTCTCTTTGACTCGTTGATGTTATTCTATGAGAGCAATAATTCTTTTTCTTTACTTCTTCATCGTCTCTCTCGTTCTCATTGTGCTTGAGCTTATGCTCGAAGAATAGAGTAGAATATTATAATGATCATCGATTAGACTGTAAGAGAGAACTAGCAAAAGGTCGTACTAACTGATGATGATTATTCTTCTCTGGTCGTAGTTCGTTTTTTTTTCTTGTTCTTGATTGACAAGTTGCAGCTAAGAGGGAAGGAAGGAAGGAAAAAATGTATATATTAATCGATTGATATGTAGACATTATGGATTCTGTTACGTCCAATTAAAATCGAACGAAGAATTTTATTTGCAGAAAAAAACTATTTCGACAAAAAACACAATTCGATTTTGATTTTTCTTGTATAAAAATAATTCGAAATAAAAAAATTTCTTGACAAGATGTCACATTCTTTATTTTCGATTGGCTNTAAATTTCACCAATCAAATTCTGATTCAGTCATCTGAGCNNATACAACGATTCTAGTAATAAATATAAAGACATTGATTAGATAATTCAAATCGTAATGAATTCGATTCTTCGACTTCGTATGTTAATTTGTCTTTTGAGAGAAAACAAACGAACTTGAAATNAAACTTTAGTTTCTCGTCCGTCGACGATCACATGCGTTCGTCACTTGAAAATGAACACTCGACGACCTCGATCTCGACCTGATCTAGTTCGTTTTATGGAAGACATCTCAATGCCTATCTTGGAAAGACCATTGCCAGATCCCGTCGAAGATTGTTATCGTGAACAAATGAAAACGAAAATTCTTCTCGATCAAGAAGATATCGAATTAGTAAAAAATCAAATTTTTGAAAGGAGAAAAACAACAACAAATCCGTCTTTAGGCATCGGAATTCGATCAATTTCGTGCGAGACGTTTTCGCGAAATGCTCGAATCGAGTAAAANCGTTTTGTTATGCCAAGAAATNTGCATTGTTCCACCGAGTAAACGACNAAAAATCTTCCTTTTGTTTTCTATTCAAACTCAATTTCAGTTCGATTCACAATCGCTAAAATGCAGTTCATGAAAAACGGCTTTACATTCACGAAATATCCTCGAATAGTTCCACAGTAGACTTGCCGAACANNCATTTCAATTATCTAAAATTCGATTTCTTTCAATTCTAGTTTAGCATTAGCCAACGATCCTCGTTATGAGAATTTCCTACCGCCGATCTTATCGTTCGGCTTCGAAACCATTTATCTCTCTCATCAAGAGAATAACCTTCCGTTAGCTTTTAAATTACTNAAAAAATATCGAAACAATCTTCTTCTACTCGGTGGTCTCGTCAATGGACGTTTGTACAATCGAGCTGGTCTCGAAACTCTCTCTCAATTGCCGAACATCGAACATTTTCAAGGNGAACTCGTGTCGATCACTCAACTGCCAAGTAGCCGAACAGTTTCATTAGCCAGTCATCCAGCTCGATTGCTCAGTCACTATCTTGACACTTACGTCAAAGCACAGCAATCGAAATCTTAAAAACAGAGTCGATTGTTTTCTTTTTTCTAGGATAAATAAACGATTTTTTTTCTCTGGTTCGTTTTTCATTTTTGTTTTTTTTTCTAGATGGCAGGCTCAGCNTTAAGACGATTAATTGCTGAATATAAACGTAGGACGACCTCGTTTTTTGCTTTGGGAGGTTGAATTTNATCGAAATTTTAGAATTGACAAACAATCCGCCCGATGGAATTCTGGCGGGACCGGTTAGTGATGAGAATTTNTTCGAATGGGAAGCTCTGATAACGTGAGNAGATTGTTTGNTGAACGGANNCGAGAGTTTTGNTTTCGAATGATTTTCTAGTGGACCGAGTGGTACGTCGTTTGAATTCGGAGTGTTCGTCACTCGATTGCATTTTCCACCGGATTATCCATTGAGTCCGCCGAAAATGAAGTTTATCAGCGAAATTTTTCATCCCAACGGTAGAAAACGAAGTTTTTCTTCGAAATTTAACAGTAAAATCATCGTTTTTTTTCAGTTTATCCGGATGGAAGAGTATGCATTTCCATTTTACACGCGCCAGGCGATGATCCGATGGTAAAAACACGATCTTTCGAATTGGATTCGTCGGCTTAATCGTTGTTTTTAGGGCTACGAAACCAGTGCTGAACGGTGGAGTCCTGTACAAAGTATCGAGAAGATTTTGTTATCTGTCGTTTCTTTGCTTGCAGGTCGATAGAATTTTCGAATATTTTGTTGGATTTTGTTGTTTTTTGTTTTGTTTTGCAGAACCGAATGAAGCGAGTCCGGCGAATGTCGATGCGGCGAAAATGTTCCGAGAGAATCGCGAGAAATTCGATGAAATGGCCAAACGAAGTGTTCGAAAAACGCTCGGACTTTAAAAATAAAATAATAATCTTTTCTTTTTCTGTTGTTTCTTTTTCTTCGTCTTCATAAGTTAAATTTGCAATAGGATGAATATCTTTTAGATGATCATTCGTTTGTCACTGATCAGTCACATTTCTCGTCGAGTTCGTACTGTTTTTTTGTTGTTTTTAGTTTAAAAAATTCATTGATTCTGTCGATTAGTTCGTGCAAAATCTCTCGAAAAATGTTCAACTTGAACTCGATCCAGCTGTTAGCGAACAAATCAAATCCGACAATCGAAAATTAGCGTTTTTCAAACAACACAAAGGCAAATTTCATCAAAAAAGTCAGCTGACTAAAAAACTTGAAGAAACAATCAACACAATTATATCCGGTTTGATTTCCTAGCGAAGAAAACTCGAATTTTATCTCGAATTCTTCAGATATCGAACCGCAACGATTGAAAAACGACGTGAAAATCATACAGGATCATTTAGTCGAACGACGTTTGCCGATCGAACAGAAAGAACTACAATCAATCGCACAGAATGTCATCGAAAATCTCGTGAATAGCGAACGTAAGTTCGATGAGCAAAACGATTTTGAATTGTTGAATAATCTCGTTTGTTCGCAGCGAAATTGAATACAATCGCAATGACGCCCGAAGAACGAGGCAAATTAGAGTCACTTCGACAACGAGAATTAGTTCGACGATTGAAATCATCGATCTATCATTGGCAACCATTGAAGTAAAAATTCAAACGAGAAACAGAAAATTTAGCTTTTAAACTGTTTAGTTTCAATGAATATCAATCGAAGGTTTATTTAGCAGCGAATTTCGCGTCACATTACGCAATGTTCTGTCAAATATTCAATGAAGTAGATTGAAAATAGGCGAAAAAACGATCGATTTTCGGATTTGATTAGATCAAACAACGTGAGCCGAACTTTCAGCCGATTCGTTTATTCGACTTCGGCTCCGGCACTGGCTCAGTCATGTGGTAAACAGACTCGATTGATTTTGCGTTTGAATAGAAAATTTTCATCGATTCCAAAGGGCAGCTTTACATACTTGGGGCAAAAAAGCATTTGCCGAGATCTTAAACGTCGATAAATCACGCGAGATGAATAATTTATCTCAATTGATTCTTCAAAATGGTCACATAAATAAACCGCCGATTGTGGAAAACGTTGTCTATCGACAGTTTATGCCGCACGGACGTGAAGTATGAAGAAGGAAATGAAATTTTAGAGTTTGGGAACATGTGAATTTAGAATGCATTCGAACTTGTGGTGGCTGATCATACGTTATTCGAATTTGAGAATAAATTCGAGCGATTGAAAGCCGTGCGATCGTTGTGGTATAATGTCAAACCTGGAGGATTTTTGGTAAAGATTTTTTCGGGTTGATTGAAATAACACGATGAAATTTAAGATTCTAGTCGAACGAGGAACAATTCCCGGTTATACGGCGATCAATGAAGCACGAGAAAACATTCTGAATGTAGAAAAATGAATAAAAAAGTTTTTATTTTCACTCTTTTGTTTCTCTAGCGTATTGCTGTAGAAAGGAAAGCTAACGACGATGATGAAATTGAAGAAACATCTGATGATTCATCAGTCAACCATCGATTTTACCCGGCGCATATATTCTCGCCAGTAAAAAACAAATCGATATAATTTCTCAAAAGATCTCATTCGTTTTTTTTGTGTAAACAGTGCCCTCATGAAGCAGAATGTCCGAAGAAAAACTTGAATATTCCTTGTCGAATCTCGACTCGGTATCGTCCATTGCAAATCTTCGATTTCCAACAAGTAGGCCGATGGATTTCCTTCTCGATTGAAACCAACAATCGACTTTAGACCGCGCCTGATTATACGACAATTCAAATGTCGTATATCGTCGTTAGAAAATCAGCTCGAGATCCAAACGGTAGAAATCATTCTTTTCTCGATTTCTTTTTTTCGAAAATTTCTTGTTAAAGATGTTTACGGCCAATGGCCGCGTGTGATCGAGCCAATAATCGATCGAAAACGTCATCAACACGTTCGTTTATGTTGTCCGAATGGTGAATATGTGAACGTGCCTATTTCGAAGAACAAACACGGCGCGTAAGACTCGTCTTTGAATTGACTGTTTCGAATGAGATTTGTTTTAGTGGCATTCATCGTTTGTCTCATCATGCTGAGCCCGGTGATCTTTTTCCTGTGATTGGCGAATCAGTTGAAGAGAAACCGATTGTTGTTGAGAGAAAAAAACGTCGAGCTTTTCGAACGAAATGAATTCATTTTGTTGAGTTTATTGCAAAAGGATTTGTATTTTTTTTTTGTTATGATTTCAGATATAAAAATCATGGAATGTCGACCTCTGGTCACCGAAGAGAACGATCCTCCTGAAGGACACGAATCACCCTATTTACAATTCGAAACACAAGAAGATGAAAATAGCAGTGAAAAACGTACGAAATCGACTTTGTTTCAAACAAACAAATGAATTTTTTTCTCTTGTTGAAGAATCACGATGGAGTCATCAAAAGGATCTCGATGATTTCTTCGTTCGTGTTTATCAATATCATCAACGGCACGGATTTTTCTGCATACTGCTGTCCGAAATCTTCAGTCTTGTGTAAATAATCAATTTTTTCTTTCGTATTGGTTTTAAAATCATCAATTTTCCGTTTACTAGACAATTCATATTCATCGTCTCATTTACTCTCTTAATCGTTCAATGTATTGATTATCCTCTTTTATTTCGTTCGACTCCTCAAGCGAGAAACATCACACAGAAACTTCATTTCAGCGATGTTATTCAATCACCAAAACAATGTTTGCATAAGTATACGAACAACAATCCAAAATCAATATCTTTTTTTTTCCTTTTCGTCTTTCAGTATGAATTTATTAACCAATCTTTGTATTATTCTCGCAATTATCTATTGGATCTATCGTTTCTCACGTTCAGCTTTGGATTTAATCTCCTATTTCAATATTCGAGCTTTCTACGCCCAAGCTTTGGACATCAAACCAGTTGGTTTTACATATTCGAATCGATTTTTTTCATTGAATTTTCTCTTTAGAATGATCTGTTGAACATGACGTGGCACGAAGTTCAAGAACGTTTATTAATTGCACAACGTACTCATCATTTATGCATACATAAATTGAATCTAACCGAATTGGATATTCACAATCGGTTATTACGATATAAAAACTATGAAATTGCGTTTGTTAACAAAGGCATTCTACCGCCGAGATTCACTTTGCCAGGCATCGGAGAGATGTATGAGTCGATTGTTGAAGATTGAGGAGTTGATCTTTGTTTTTTTGTTGTTTTAGAATTTCATTAACAACGGGAATGAAGTTTAATTTGAGATTATTATTATTTTGTAAGTTTTGATTTGAATTTTGAAAACTGTTTTCGAATGAGAAAATGTTTGGTTTGTAGGGGGACCATCGGCACCATTTGATCAACGTTGGCAATTGAGAAAAGATTACAAAGTTCATAGTCAACGAGAGAAACTCGCCGAAGAATTGTCACGTTTCATCTTACTCTACGGTTTAGCCAATCTCCTTCTCTCGCCATTCATTTTCATTTGGCAAGTATTAAATCTCTTCTATGGCTACACTGAAGTAGGACGTTTTTTTTTTATGTTGAATTTCGTTTTTAATAATATGAGTTCGCTCGTTGAAGCTCGTTCGACGTGAACCAGGCGTATTAGGTAGTCGACGTTGGAGTAATTACGGTCGATTGTATTTACGACATTTTAACGAACTTGACCATTCGCTTAATCAACGGCTTAATCGAGGCTACAGACCAGCGATCGCTTATATGAACTCGTTTGTCAATTATAGCGTTGTCGAAACTGCCAAGTAGGGAAACAAAAAACCCAACGCGAATGTCAGCTAAAATTTGTGTTTGTTTAGATTTATCAGTTTTGCGTGCGGTGCTATTTTAGCTGTTTTAATTATTTTAACAGTTTATGATGAAGATGTTTTAACTGTTGAACATATGTTAACAGCAATGACAAGTCTCGGTGTTCTTGTTGGTATTTGTCGATCATTAATACCCGATGAAGTAAAATCGAGTCTCTTTAGCTCGTTTGATCTACTGTTGATTGTTGTTTTCAGCACGCCGTTTTCGATCCCGAACAAATGTTGCAACTTGTTCTCGCGCAAGTTCATTATCAACCTGATTCGTGGAAAGATCACGCGCATACCGATTACGTTCAAGCACAATTTGGTCAAATGTTTCAATTAAAATACGTATAGACAAAAAAAAACTGAATGTTTATTTTTAAGAATCGAGTTTTTGCTTTGAAAAGGTTTATTTTCTCGAAGAATTACTGAGCGCATTTGTAACCCCGATGATATTCTGTTTCTATTTGCGACGAAAATCTTTGCAAATCATTGATTTTCTCCGAAATTTTACAGTTCACGTCGATGGAGTCGGCGATGTTTGCAGTTTTGCACAACTCGATGTTGCCAAACATGGAGATATGAAGGTAAAATCGATCATAACTATCGAAAATCAAGATTAATTTGCGTTTTTTTCTAGTGGTTCGCACCAACAGTACCGAAAATTGTCAATGGAATTGAACCTGCAGGCATAATGAACGACGGCAAATTGGAATTATCACTAATGCATTTTCATCATACGAATCCGAATTGGCAAATGCCGAAGCAATGTCAAGCTTATTTAGGCAAGATTCAAGAACGAGGTAAATCGAATCAAATCGATTAAAAAACTGAATCAGTTTGTTTTGTTTTTTGTTTCTCTCAGCTGTCGAGGATCTTCAAGGTTCATCGATTCTGCAACAATCAATGACTGAAGTGCAAACTCTACAAAATCATCGAAGTGTCTACAGTGATCCTCAATCGGCAATGTCGATGCATAACCGTTCGGTTATTTCGAGACCATTAGTCAACACAAGCGTCTTCTCACCTTCACATACAACAGTTTCATTTCAACCGAATGCATCAATTGCACAACATAGTTTCCTCAATGGCGGAGTTTCGAGAGCCGATATACCCTATCGAAGTTTTGCACCATACGGCGTTCTCTCAAAGTAGATCGATTGACTTTCTTTTTGTGTAGCTGACTTTTTTCTGCTCTAGACTTCAATCACAAATGTACGATACGGCCGATCCACAGTCATTATTGAGCACATTGACGCCGATTCAAGGTCTTCCAGGTGCAGCTCAATTGGATATGAATGTATCGTGCTTATTTATGCATGAAGTAAGATTCGTTTTGCTGATTAAATATTCGTATTTTGTTTTTTTTCTTCTTCTTCTTCTCCTAGCTCCGACATAAATACAAACATGGCGAATACGAAGATTTGGAACATATCAGTGAAGACCAAAACGATGAACCGAAATGTTAATCACGAGCAATCTCTTTTCTCCTTCTCATATTTGTAAATCATCTGTAAATAACATTTCAAAACCATCATCACCAGCAGCATATACATAGACATCCTCTTTGTAAACATTACGTAACCTCAATAGAAGCGAAACTTATTTCTAACTTTTCTATTGTAAATAATTATATCGTTCTCTCGCTTTCTCAATGTGTGTGTGTGTATCTCTATATTTTTTTGCAATTGTACTTGAAAAATAGATATAAAACAAACGTTTAACCAATGATTTTCTCTTGAAAAAGTTTCTCAATCTGAGACGAAGTATAGTTCAGTTCAGTTTCGAGAATCGAACGAGTGTGTTCACCGAGAAGTGGAGCGGAATGACGAAGCATGGATGATTTATTGATATTTTCGAAATTCACCGAAGGACCTAAGAAGAAACCGAGTGAATTAAGAGAGAACTTGTGCAATGAAAGGATTCGTACCAACAACACGAACAGATTTCGTTCGATTTGGATTTTTCATTTCGAGAACTTGTTCAAGATNACGAACTTGTTCATTTTCAAAAACGCCTTTCATATCATTGATAGGACCGTATGGAATTTTATTTGATTTTTCGAATAATTGAAGCCATTCGGAAAGAGTTTTTTCCAGAAATCTGAATTTGTTTTTCTTTAAATACAAAACAACAATTTCGGATGAGAAAAGATTTTCTACTTTTTCGATAGAATTTCTATTAGTTGCATTCGATTGGCTACTCGAAGTTTATTACTTCGAAATAAATCATTCGTCACTAGTTCCGGCATATGAATGATCTATTTCAAATTGAATTTTTATCTGTCAAAACACAATCTGATCGTGCAATAATTTTACCGAACAAAGTTCTTTAAAAAACTGATCATTGGCAGCTGCGACAACTATTCGTTCGCCATCTTGACATGTAAATGCTTGATAGGGAACAATCGATGCATGTGCAGTACCATGTCGTTTCGATTCCCAACCAGCATTTAAATAATTCGCCGCTATATGCGAAAGAAGTGATAACTAAATCGATATTTCGAACGAGAAAACAAATCATTCANCGAAATATTTACTTGTGTTTCTAATAATGAACAATCAATTTTCGTTCCTTTGAGAGTTTTTTCACGTTGATAAAGTGCAGTTGTAATTGCACCAACTGTTGACAAGCCTGTTGCTAAATCAATGACAGCAACGCCAACTTTCACAGGTTCCTAAGTACGTTTTATCTGTTTATATTGACGAAGAAAGATTTATTGAGAATAATCGATTGATCTTACTGTACTGCCGGTTATACTCATCATTCCGCCTAATGCTTGAATAATCAAATCATATCCTGGACGTTTCGAATAAGGACCATGACTTCCATAACCTTTCAATAAGAAAATTGATTTTCTGTGAATTCGTTNTGTTTTTTCAATAGAAACCCGTTATTGAACAGTAGATCAATCGATCATTAATCGATTGAAGATCTCGATATTCGAGACCGAATTTTTTCAATTGTCCAGGAAGATAATTTTCAATTAAAACATCACTTTTTTTCGCTAACTAGAGAAGAACATCAAACAAATTTCTTTGCATATACATATTCGATTTCATCGAACAACCAACCTCTCGAATAATCGTTTGACCTTGACTACGACTCATATCAATTGCAATACTTCGTTTATTTCGATTAACACTCAAAAAATACGCACTCTGATCTTCGACATACGGTGGTCCCCATGTTCGTGTATCATCACCTTGTCCTTCAATAATCAATTGACAGCAAACTACAATCGAACTTTTTGCTCTATCGATCTACCTGGTTTTTCAACTTTAATCACATCTGCTCCATAGTCAGCTAGGACCATACTGGCATAAGGTCCAGCTAAAACTCTCGTTAGGTCGAGAATTTTTACTCCATGCAATGGTAATTGACTGATGATAGTCGACATCATAAACGAAAAGACGAAAAAAACCNGCAACAGAAATCGTTTTCTAAATGGTGCATCGAATAGAGCAATCATCTATTCGTTTACATGTGCCGCTTACTGTCGGTCGGTGTCTCACCTTGTCATTTTCTGTTTGCTAAAGATTTGATTTCAACTAAAAAACACAATTTGCGTGTTAATTTAAATGAAAATCGGATGTATGCTATATTATTTCCTCACCGTACGTGCGTATGTCTTGAAAACCGGACTCTTTCTCGCTCTCTCTTTATCTATTTATTTGTTTGTTCGCTCGTTCGTTCGTTCTTTTTTTTTCTCCTTCCGTATAAAAGAAATCGAGAGAATAAAATCAGTCGGTGGCATAGTCTATCAATCATTTTTAAAAGAGAAAAAGAAAATCTCGACTCAATCAAAACAGAATGAACTTTTTCTCGATATTGTTCACGTTAATTGTCTATTTGCTAAGAGAAATTCAAGGGAAAGTTCTCAATGAATACGTCAATGCAAATATTGTAAGTCGACAAAAATTCTCTTTTTGTTTAATTTTTGACAATAATTTAGAATTTGATTTCATTGACGAAGTTTGCCTTTCATTCACATGAAGGACATATTTCCATTCAATCGACAGATGAATTCGGGGAATTCTATCTTCTAAATCGAAACGAATGGATCGATGATTTAGCGAATATTTGTTCGAAAAATGAGCTTAAATTAACTCGAGATACTAATCAAACGAATATCTGGACTCTATCAACGTCATTTACGAATACAAATCGGCAGTATTTAATTCTGAGTTTATGCAATTCTACTCGAACGAATCTCAATTTAACGTATAAAATTATTCTAACAAATGGAAAGAATTTATTTACTGAACATTTTTCCAATGATGAACGAGGTGAGAAGCAAGTCAATGATCGAGAAAAACATTTCGTTTTTCTTTTTCTAGGAATCTTAGGATTATATCTGGCCAGTACAATTGTTTATATGATATTTCTCTTTGTTTTTCTACGATCGATCTGTAAGTTTTTGAATTGAACATTATGCGAATTGATAGTTTCATTTAGATTTTTCGAAACGAAAATCATTTTTCATAATCAAATTATCGATTGTGTCTGTTGTTTGTTCCTGGCTGAATAGTTTATTAAATTTAATTCTTTGTCTTATTTTTGCCTTGACGGGATCAAATCAAATGTTCATCTATCAATTTTGTTTATTTTTTGCACGATTATTTGATTTCGCAGCTCAAATTCTGTTTCTTCTCATGTTAATTCTTTGTGTCAAAGGTTATTTAATTCTTCAAATTCATTTGAAAAAATCAACTCAAATCGAAATTCAATCGTTCATAATTCTCTATACAATTTCACAACTAATCATTCTAATTCTATTGACAATCGTAAGTAAAACGTTGACTTCATCTCTATTACAATTGACATTGTTCGATTTGTTCAAGATCGCAAATCAATCGATTTCAAATGAAAATCTTTTGATGACATGTAATTATCTTCAGATGACTGTGTATTTGTTAACTTGGATTTGGTTTATCATTTCATTCGTATTGACAAATAAAAATGTAATGCCGAAGTTTGGTTATTTTCTAATTTTTTCGATCTGGTAAAACGAATTTGATTTGAAATTTCAAATGAATTGATTTATTTGTTCGAAATACGGGGAAAAAAAGGTTCGTGATCAATGCAATCGTTGTCCTATTGATTAATTTCGATGCTGTTATCAATCCTCGAATAACAATCTTAAAAACTATTCAAATTAGTATTCAACTTCTAGCCTATTGCTTGTTCGAGGTAGAGTTTCTTCGAAAGTTTTAACACGGAAAAATATTTTCAATTATTTGAATAGTTAATTATTCAAAATAAAACATTTTTTATCCGTGCAAAACTTAATCAAGTAAGTTCGTGCAAATGTAAGTTGGAATTGAATGATTTCGTTTAGATTAATATTGCGTATATCGATCCATCGTCATCGAAAA
>JGI26540J51217_10002513_pt1 | contig 11553 bp, 15 predicted proteins | sample ThiBio_1000_plan_2_FD_51217 | JGI IMG/M metagenome (IMG submission 51217)
AAAAGAGAGTCAGTCGAATGAAAAGAATAATTGTTCGGTAAGATCCGAAATTGATCAATCATTGAGTCTATCAGCGAAAATTTCAGTTTGTTTTACCTAAATTACATCGAGCAAATTTTCGTTTGACAATTAACGGAACAAATCCAATTCAATTCTANGATCAAATGNTCACTATCCATACGAAATATCAAATACTTAACATTCATGTCAAATACAATATCGTTTCAAATTCATTAGAATTGGCTAATTGGACGCGTTTACAACTCGACGTGTATCCAGTAGGAAAACANTTGTTGTTTGTTTTTCGGAGATTGAGAGTTTGATTTAGAATCAGATTGGATCTGCTGAGATTTATCTGTTAAATAAGTTCCCAATGTCAATTCAACTCACACGAGTACATTTTGTGAATTATGGCATTTGTTTTTCGTTTAAACCGGCGAATTTTTCACTCGAAAAACTTGTTCTTCAATCGAATCAAATCGAAAAAGTAAGCAGATCGAAAGTTAGATCGTTACTTTTCTTGTCGAGCGATTTTTAGATTGGTGATTTGAATTTTGATATGACACCGTTGTGTAAAGCATCGGAATCGAATTTTTATTGTCATTTAAATTCTCATCCGGAGTTTAAACTTCAATGGCAAGAACTAGTCGATCTACTTGATCAATACGAATTAAACCGAAATCTAATCGAACAATTTCGAAATCTGTCAAAAAATTGGATTCAATTCTTGAAAAAACAAACGTACGGTTAATTTGCCTAGCACTGTTTTTGTTTTCTCAATATTCTTTTAAATAGTATTCAAACAAACGTTTGGCTTTACTCAACTCAAACGAATATCTCTCTACCGGTGACTGTCAATTTCCTTTGGCCAAGTGTCATTCAACACACCTCGCCAACACCCATGACTTTGGATTTCAGTATAACCTGTATAAACACAACAAAAGTAGAATTTCATTCGGCAAAACATTTTGTCAACTGCATTCTTGTTCTACTAGACACAAGATATCATGATTATTAATCCAACTTCGAATGTCTTGAGTTACTCAATTGAACTTCTCGCTGAGGAAAACTCGAGTTTTTCAATTGTAAGTGTATGTTGTGTTTTNGTTTTGTTCAAGGAAAATATTTGTTTGTATCTTAGCCGGAAAATCAAACGCTCTCGCAATTTGAACTTCAACCAAACGAACAAGTCAATTTTCCGATAGTTTATCATCCGAAATCCGCTGTAAACGAGCAAACTTATTTAATCATTCGGTAGTTTGAAGACGATTTCTTTGTTTCTCTTGAGAAAATAATTATTTTCATAGAAATAATTTTACAATTATCGAACCGATTGAGTTAATTGGCCAAGGTGGTCTCGGAAATCTGCAAATCGGTCAATCAGAATTTCCGATTATTTTAGAAGTCAGNCCCGATCATTANGAATTTTGTTTAAGTAAACAAATTGATTTCGATGTAAATCAAAACATTTGTTTGTTTTGTTTTTCAATTAGATCCCAATGGAAATCCTGTCTTGGAGAAAAGATTAACATTGAGAAATACGGGAAATATGCTGACAATTATTCATGATCTTTCATTCGGTCGATTCAAATGTCAAGGTCAAGGATTTTCAGTAGCCAGTTGCCGAAATATTCGAATTGAACCCAATGAAAAATATAATCTCATTATTTTGTACGTGTGATTCGTTTTTTTTTTAATATTTTTCATGATTTTTTTTGTATTCGATTGATTCAGATATCAACCTGATTATACAACTGATGAAATCAATGAAACGATGATCCTCTCGACGANTATCGGTCGAATAGTCATTCCGATTTCTGTTCGAATTCCACAACGCGTTCTATCAGCTTGTTACAGAACAATTCCACGACCACCATGGGAAATTCGACCGTATTGTATTGGCTTATGCACAATACTNCTCTCGATTATCCTAGTTTTCATGTTGGCTGTGTTCAATGCACGAAAAATATTCGATAATGTAAACAGAAAATCTCGAAAAATCAAAACTAAATTCCCTATTTCACATTATCTAGTATCTTGTTCGTGCTGAATGGCGTGAAAATATCCAAGGTTTGAATAATAAAATCTTCGATTTGAAAGATTTGTCATCGGCGATTCAAGACGAACAAAAACCTCGGAACGAACAACCGGAACTAATACAAAGTCAAGAACAGAAAAAAGAACCGAAACCAAAACGATCGTTCAATGCAAATAAAACTAAAGAAACAGCACAGAAAACGAGAAAATCAGTGGACAGCGCTCCAGCAAAGGTTCGATTGATTTCAAANTGTTGATATTTCAAAAAAGNTCGATCTTATCTTCTAGCCTACGAAACAAACAACTGAAGTTATCAACAAAATCGAACCAGTGGCAGTCATACGTGAACAAAAACCAGAAGAAACTAAGACACTGTCTTCTACTCGACAAATATCATCGTCAACTGTCTCTGAAGACGATGAAAATGAGCCATTTATTGTAATTTGAACTTTCGAAAAAAACAAATTGANTTCCAATTTCATGTTTTCTTCAGACTCCGCGACCAAAACGTCTTTCGAAAAAACGCAAAGGTTCATTACGAAATTCGTCAGTTGAAAGCAAGCCAACTGATCAACAATGGCAAGTCGTTAGTTCGAGCCGTGGACAGAAAAAAGCTCCATCGAAACCGAGTCAATCTACCGTTGAAGATAATCCAACGATCTCTCNAACGAAGAATTCTCCTCAAGCAAATCAACGTACTGGAAAGAGTTTCGAAGAGAATATGAATCAACAATTGGCATTTCGTCAATTGACCGAACAATTATGGCAAGCCGGTTTGCCAACGGCTCCGACAACATCAATTCGATCACGTTGTTCGTCAGCACCACCCTCAGAACGGGGTGGTGATGCCGACGAAACTATCGATTGGGACGAGCCAGACACTCCAGATGAAGGTAACGAATTGCTATTTCGTTTGAAGAGAATGGGAGAAAAACATTTCTATGCATAATATTACTGAATAGTTAAGTTATTTGCGCTCGTTCGCGTTGTTTTTGCCATTAAATCGAACAAAATTGATTGGATAAAAAATATAGTTTTTCTTTTTCGTTCTGTACTTACTCAACTCGTGTCATATATAAAGCAATGATTGACGTCAGAAGCATCGAAAACATCCAGAACTTAAAACACGTTAACAGAAATCTATTTTTTAAAAGTACTTTTTCCTTCTCTCTCTCTCTCTCTCTCTCTCTCTCTGCTAATTAAAATTAATCAATCGTTAATATGTTTAATGTAATGTCTTTTGAACCAGTTAGTAAGTTGAAAACTACGATTGAATAAAATCTACGTTTGTTTGTTTGTTTATTTGTTTACTAATGAATTAAATATGAATTTAGATTTCGGTCGATATACTTCGCAAAATGAACATTCAATGGATGATTCCAATGAAGTCAACGATGATCTATCGACGATTCCACCGTTAATGTCTTTGAATGTCTTACAACCTCAACCATTAATGTCACAAAATCATTACCTGTACCGAAAGAAAAGTAAACACGATTGATTTTCTCTGAATACTTCATTGAAATTCTTCAAATCTTAGTGTCGAACCATTACCATTCCCTCAACGTAAACCAGGACCAATTCAACGTCCGATTAATCTTCAATTTGCATCGGTTTTTCAAGCATCATCATCAATTTTTCAAGATTCACCTCAATCACCTAGTACACCCGATGTACTCGTGCAAATTAATCATCTCGTCGATCGTCAAAACAGTCTCGCACAAAATCCATCAGCATTAGCCACTGATTTGCCAACACCAGGTGGTGCAGCATGGACGCCATTTACTCCCAATGAATGGTCGTCAACATGGTCAACAACAGCAAATAATCAAAATCCTTTTGCACAACGACAATTATCGAAAGATGATTCAACACTTTGGTCGGGCGGCATTAATATGAAAGATTCATGGTTGAAATTTTCACCTGCACCTGAATCTGCTAATCGTCAAGAAAATGAAACTAATTGGTGGCCGAAAACATCGTCAAATGAAAATAATAATACGAATAATAATAATAATAATAATAATGATCATTCGCGTTGGGATTTTGCTCGCTAAATCGTTTTTTTTTGTTCTTCTGTGATACGATATTTTTCTATTTTGAGGGGATATAATGGTGTCTAACCAAGAAATAATTCTGCTTTGAAATATCTATCTTTTTAAATTGAATAAAAACAACAAATTCGAATAATTACATATTTTCTTTTCAGAATATTTTTGATAGAAAGAGAGATGCCTCCGACCAATATCGAACGATACATACGTTCAGTTTTNATACAGAATATTCCAGCTGGAATAACNGAGGATCTCTTTCGACAAATGCTTAGTCAATTTGGCACTCTCATTCATTTTCATATGTTCTTGGATTCAAGTGTAACAAATAATGCAAATGAACCAAATCATCAAGCAACACGAGGCTATGCTTTTGCAGAAGTAAAATTCAACAAAAAAAAAACACTTTTTCGATTTTTCTTTCTTCGTGTGATTAGTTTCAATCGAATGAAATCGCTCAGACAGCGATTGCAAGGCTAAATGGTCTCGATCTTGGTGATTTTCGTCTGGTTATCAACCTACTTTCGACTCAACCCGAACCGATTATAAATCTGTTCGAACAATTATGCACAACAACAACAACGACGGTGACTTCGTCGAATAAAAATGATCCTCGACTTGCAAATTCAACAACAACTCCTATCACTACTGCTGCTGTTGCTGCTGCTGCTGCTGCTGCTGCTACGACTATTTCTGCGCCAGCAATGACAACTGCAAATGAACTAGCAAATGTGACAACGGGAGCGAATAAAGAAGAACGAGAATCGATTTCAAATGCTGTTGCGTCATTACCACCAGCTCAAGTTAGTTTTTGATAAAGAATTTTTATTGGGAAGAAAAAAAAATCTGTTCTTAAATTTGAATTAGATGTTTGAACTAATGAAACAAATGAAACAATGTATCGATGCAAATCCAAACGAAGCCAAAACACTGTTAACTACCAATCCACAATTAGCTTACGCTCTGCTACAAGCACAAGTCGTTATGAGAATTGTCGATCCACAAGTAGCAATGACTTTACTTGATCGTACAGATAAAGATGTTATTCCAAGTCTTACTGACGTGAAAAAACCAGTTACACAACCACAGCAGCAGTTACAGCGCCACTTCCTCTTCCAGTCGGGGGCAATCCAGCTGCTCCATTTCCTTTTTCTGTTCTTCCTGGAGCACCTTTTCCTATGCCAATGATACCACCAACAAATCCAAATGCACAACAAGCTGCAGCTGCTGCTCTCTATCAAGCGGCAATCTTATCTGGTGCTGGAATGTTTCCTGGCTCATTAATACCACCTCCAATCCCTCATGCTACTCCATTCCCACCTGTTCAACCAGCTTTTCCGCCTCAATTAAATCCTTTGGCACCACCCATACGTACCCCTAATCTCGATGAGAATGCTGCCTTGCTTCTTCTTCAATTAGACGATGCTCAACTAGCACAATTACCACCAGCACAAAGCATGCAAATTCGAACATTACGCGAACAAATCGCGAAAACAGGTTTAATACCTAAGATGTAGTCTGTATTTTTCTGTCTGTTTGTTATCATGAAATGAAATAAAGAAAAAACACACACATAAATCACTCAACTTAATCATTACATTATTGTAATTCTAATTTGAATGAAAGCCTGGATGTTTTGTGACAGATTCTTGAGAGTACACTAACAATATTCCCAATGACATAAAGATTAATTTATTCTCAGCAAGTTCTACGGTATTTCAATCATATCAGACAGGAATTAATGTCGAAGTCGATTTTATTTTCATTTTTTCATCAAATAACACACACACACATTCGCAGAAACGAGGGGAAAATCATAATATGATAAATAAGAAGATTAGTCAAATAACGTCTTTTGTCATCTAATAACAAAAATGATTGAAACTAAACTTAGAAAAGATTTAGTCAACGGACTTTCATTAGGTTTCTTTTATATAATTGAGTATGTCTTCTGTTTTTTTACTCTCTCTCTCTCTCTCCTTCGTGACTTGTCTTCTTAGTCTAGCTTTTTTTTTTCTTTCTCTTTCTCATTTTCTTTTCCGTTTCTGATATTGAGCAATGAGTGACAAATACTCGTCGAAAATGAGAAGAAAAGAATAGAAAAAGAAAAGAGAGAAAAACCGTCCAGAAATACAACTTTCTTTGTTTTTGTTCTATTTAATTCATAACTAATTTTTAGATGTGATATACTTAACTAAATTTCTTTTCCTTCTCTTTCTTGTTATTTATTCACTTTTAATTTTTTTTTCTTATNTTTGACAAAATTAAAAAAAAAACGTTTTGTTTCTTCTCATTTTGCCATCAACTAACAACAGTCTTGTTTTCATTCATTTATCTCTAATAATCTTTAGATTACTTTTTTTTCTCTATCTAATATACCCGGAAAATCAACGAACGAAAAGTAAGACGACGAAGAGAAAAAAAACATTGAACGAACGTGTTTTTTTTTCATTTCATTTTAGCTATAATTAAAAAGAGAACGAATGTGAAAAGAACATAAGAAGACGAAAAACAATCAACTGATTATTGATAACTATGTGTTATTATCCATTCTTTTGTAAGATCTCGATTATTAATATGATCCGTTTCATTGATGTAAAACAATGAGAAGTCTTGAGGGAAATTAGCGTTTGTCTATCGTCATTGTTCGATTTGTAGGCAAATAATAAGTTCAAAGTGAATGACTTTGAGGAAAGTCAAAGAAACAATCCTTTTCTCCCTAATGAAATTAATTAATTAAACATAGATTTTGAAAGAGAACTTTGAAGAATACTTTCGCTTTTCCAAAAATAAAATCACGAATGGACTTGAACTCAACGAGTTTGTTCTTTTAGCAGGAGCACATTTACCAGATGATGATTATACAACATTAGTACCGCCAGTGAAATTATCAAATTTAAATTTCAAACGAAAATCAACATCAATTAATGAAAAAAAAGACGAGAGATCGTCATTGTCGCCGAAATCGATTATTCAAGATCGACATTCCAGTAGTAAAATTGACAATGAACGAAAAACGACGATTACTGGCGTGTCGAATCGACGTTCGACAATTGATGCTGATTCTATCGAACAAACACGCTCAGCTCCCGTTTCACCTGCGCTCAACCGTTCAATTAAACAAAGATCGATCCACCGACGAATTCCTCTCGATACTCTCGTTAACGTACGTTGAAATCGAGCTCGATCTCTTATTCTTCATCCTGATTTTTTTCTTTAGGAATCGAAATCCGTTTCCATTGAACAATGCTCATCGCCAACGAACGGTCCTAGTCAAAGTTTATCATCAGGTCAATTAGAAATTCGATTGAAATACGATATAAAAAATAGCAAAGTTTGGATATTTGTTCTCAAAGCCACCTTAGAAATGAATGATACGTCGGTGAAACAAACGCTTGTTCAAGTGCATTTAACTGCCTTGCCAACTAAACGTATTCGATATCGAACGAGAGTTAAACCGATTGAAAACGCCATGTTTGCCGAAGAATTCTTTTTTAAAGTTCCGCCTGGTAATTTTTGATCGAAAGATAAACGTTCGAAGTTGATAGTTTTTTGTTCGATTAGGAACAATTCATTCGCAAGGAATTCGTTTTCGTTTGTATACATACGAACGTTTTAAACGAGAAAAACTCCTTGCCGAAGCGAATGTTATGTTTGCTAAAGTCAATCTCGATGAAGACATGTGCAAAATAGTTCCGTTAGAACGACCTTATGTTCGTTTGATTAGTTTTTCTCTTTCTTTCTTTTCATTATTTGAATCTATTTTTAGTCATCACAAGATTCAGACGTTGGCTGTCGTTCTTATTCTCAACAGGATTCATTCAGTCAAACCCGTGAAGTAACTATTACTTCGCTTTTGCCCGAACTAGAAATCGGTCTCGCCTATGATAAAAATCACTCGCTTCTAATACTCGAAATCGGCAAATGCATTAATTTAGACATATCAAACACAGCACGAGCGCCAGGTTACTATTTTATCGACTTTTTTTTATTCAATTGAGACCTTTTTTTTGGATTCTTTGAAGATACTTACGTNCAAATTACTCTTCGAAATGCTTCTGGAGAAGATATTATCACCAATCGAACAGCTACTCGATCAGCTCAATATCATCCCGTCTATGCCGAACGTTTTCCGTTTACAATTCAGGAGAATTTCTTAGAACAGATTACGATCAATTTAACAGTTATCGGCAAACGATCGTCGAATAAAATCGAACAAGAATTCGGCACAATCTCTTTCGGTAGGACAAACGAAAGCGATTTTNTTCTTCTTGTTTTCGAATCTGTTGCTTGTACAGGTCGTGAAGCAACTGTAAATGCNGAAATGTCTCATTGGCAATTGATGTTAAATGCTCAAGGTGAAACTATAACGCGATGGCATATTCTTAACGAAAAACAATTCTAAACTCGAACGTGTATTTAAATGTTGTGATAATTCATTGTTTGTCATTGAATAGATTTTCGTCGATGATATCAGTTAATGATTGAATGAGATGAATGAGCAGAGAACGAGATAGTTTTGCTTCTTGATACGTTTTCTCACTGAAATCACAAATCAATTTCGAGATTTGTCTGATGAAAATAAACCTGCATGTAACCAGTTTTTCTAACCAATCGAGAGAAAATATGAGATCTTTCGGCATGAGAATTTCGTTTTGAATTAATTCTAATTTCGTTTTTATTTGTTCGACAAGTTCTTCGATCGTTTTCGATTGATAATTCCGCTCAGAAAACCTCGTATTCAACGCTTGAATTGTTCCTTTAAACAAAAGATTTCAAACACAAAATCAAATTCACTCAAGACACAATCTCGTACGTTTATTTAATTCTTCTCGTTTTCTTTGATTTCGTCGAATTTTTTCTTCACGTCTTTCTCGNATATAATCATCATTAGCTGATGAAACACTTTCAATCATCAAACCAACGAGAATATTCGTCACAATACGATTACCAATAAACACAACAATCACAAGAAAATATCGAGACATTGGAGGACTACCTTGTTCTTCGAGTTTAGGCACGATTACATTCCAATTATCGACTAAAACCAAACGCATTGAATTGATCAATGCCGTTGGAAAATGATGCCACGGACTGATTAACAAGAAGAAAAAAATCATTCGTTTATTTTCGTCTGCCGATTACCTTTGTTCCGGTCTCCCGTAGAGCATTTGCCCGGCAACTGCAACAATATAAATCAAGAGAAATGTTAGAATAATCACAATGAATGTGTATGTAAGCACGGTGTTTATCAGAGCACGAGTTAGAATTTGTAAACCTTCAGATAATTTGATGATTCGATACAAACGGATTAATTGTAATAAACGAAGACCTTTTAAAAGATTGGTTATTGTTAAATGGATTTTTTGAAAGAATAAATTCGATATGATTTCAATGATTCCACAGAGAATAATAATTAAATCATAGAGATTTGTCCAATTCAATAGATAAGAAATCGATTCGACATAAATTTTCAAGAGAAAGTCGAGAAAAAGCAATGCTATGAGAATTTCATCGAGAGCATAGATAAATTTCTGTTTCGACGAGTTGCCTTCGGTTTCTAAAGTTAAACCTAATGTAATCGAACTTGAAATGACAACAAATGCCATAAAATATTCATAAATTCGATGATGAATAATCTCTCGGAGATAATCGTGACTTGTTTTCTCTTTTCCTAAACGATTTTCATTCGTTAATCGTTCGTTATCGAACGAAATCGAAATATTCTCATCATTTTCATCGTCAACTCGAAGATAATCATCGAACAGAAGTTCATTCAAACGATACTCCATCTCTTAACACGCGCCAATTAGCAAATGAACTTTTATTTAAAAGACAAAACCAACAAACAGAAGAAAAAGAAAGATCTAATTCGACGATAAACCATTTGGAAACTGATCGGATTGATATTTTTGCTGTCGATAGTGTTGACTTTGAGCACTGAAATAAAGAGCAATTAAATCACAAATAACCGTTGCCAGACCGAGTACGCCGATCATCGAACCGATATTTAATGTCAGAACAAACAAATCGAATCGACCTGCTTCACCATTCACAGTCACGATTAAACGTATGCCGAACGCTTTGATTAGCGTTCGATAGGACTCGTTTTTCANGTTCCAATGTGAAGCATAACGAAAATTGAAACCTATGGAAAATTGTTCTTCGGTAAATTTCGAATCTAAACGACCGAGCGAGTATTCCGGTTTGCATTCCTCGATGCCCAGATCGAGATTACACATCCAATCNACTTTCAATCGAATAACACAGCCGAATTTCAGCATTTCCGAACGTTCAGTCACGTTATCTTCGACGAATTCAATGAGATCACCGAGCCGAAATATCGGACAAAACTTATGATCCTTCGGATGATAATGACATTGAGTAAAATACGGCGATTCACTGAGAATATTCTTTCGTCGAACACCGAACCGTGTGAATTCGATGAAATTATTCAAAGCAATCGTGTAATTCAATGAATCGAAGATCGGCGCCGGGATCTTACGATCGTTTTCCACCGGACACCAACCTTCGATTTCGCACAATTTCTCCGTTGGACTACATCGGCCTGTCCAACGGCCGTTGCTTCTCGCTGGATATTTACGNTTAACTTGACATTGTTGATCGCTCGTGCAATGTGCGTCTTTAACATCCGGACTTTCGCCGCAAAATGTTCGTTTTTGATCNGTACTTATCAAATTCGTCATAATAAACAAAGCGTCATTCTCTTGTGGTGGTACAATNTAATCAGCATTGTCTAAAGTTACTTGGGATTCATTTCCGTGTACGCCTATGCCTCGAACTTGAAGCGTAACGGATGATGTTAATGATGAATCACGGTCTTGATAACCGCATTTGTACCACATGATATAACCGACTGCATAGATGAAAATAAGTAATTGAATAAAACGACAGGTTAATGCTATTGGATAGGATTTGATTGTGACGATTCGTGGAGCTGAAAAATAGAATGTTGAATAAATGATTCGTGAATGAGAAGATCGANNATTACTTTCGTAGGTTGTTAATAATCCGATGATAACTTCTTTGATATGAGTTGGAGTGAAGGCATATAGGAAAAGTTGACATGATCTCGGACATTTATCGTCGATTGGTTGTGACATNTTTACTTCTTNTTTTTCTTCTTTTGACTAATGTTATATGAAATAAGATCATTTAAAAAGCATTATTTGACTTAATCGAGTATTCATGTCACAGACGATGAAAACCTGGAGGTTATGCGCTAACTTTTTCACTGTTTTTTTAAATAGCAATTTTTCTTGACTCAAGAATACGAGATAAAGAACAGAACTATGTTTAGAGTGNACTCGTCGAATAATCGATCAAACAAAGAGAAAGAGAGAAAAAAAATAAAAGAAATATAATGTATTCAATGCAAATAATAATAAGATGCCTTTTTCTGTCATGACATACGACAAGCCAATCGTAGAAATGACTTAATCAG
>JGI26540J51217_10002546_pt1 | contig 11482 bp, 13 predicted proteins | sample ThiBio_1000_plan_2_FD_51217 | JGI IMG/M metagenome (IMG submission 51217)
AAAGGACAAGTGCCTCTGTGTTTGTTTAATGTCGAGATCGCCAATAAGAAAACGAACGATCAGTAGTGACATCAATTTCGAGACGGGAAAATTCGTTCCTAAAGTTTGTCTGAACTAGAGTCAGTTTATTAAAAAATAAAAGTTCGAATTTGTTTTAACGAATAGTCGGTAGGAATGGAAATAACGTAATTGTCACACAAAAGAGAAGAGAAAAAAAATCAATTCATCGGAACTTTCACAGTGACATAAATCGGTTGGTTAGTTAGTTCGTTAGTTTTGGCTTTGTTTCTGTTTTAGTTATCAAATCACCCGAGAGAAAAAGAGAGAGAGAGAGAAATGAAATTAGATCATAGTATATAATACGATAACAACGAAGAAGAAAATGAGCAAATGTAAATGAAGAATGTATGAGAATTGTTCTTTTTTTTTGTCCTTATAGGTCGTATTTGCTTTTCACAGTTTTAACAAGACTATCGACTGTTTCAGCAGTAGCTTTATAAGCTTGTCCAGCATATTCAGTAGTTTTTTCATACGCTTCTTTACCATACACTTGACCAAGTTCGACTGCTTTAGAAGCATATTCTTTACTAGTTTCGAGAATAACCGGTACTTTTTCGTCTAGAACTTCACGGGCATTAGTACTGAATTCCGTGGTGAATAGAACAGCTTCATTAGCGAATTCTTTTGCACCTAAACAATGAATAAACGGTATTTACAATTATTCGATTGGCTCAATTTACTGTTGACTGTTTCAGTAGCTACTTTTTCGAATATTTCCTTAGCGACTTCACTGAAAACTTTAGCTTGTTTGAGCGCTTCTTCGGCATATTCTCTAAAGATAATAATATGAAAAATTCAACGAAAGACAATTCTCGTACGATGCATATTCTTTAGTGATTTCAGCGCCTTGTGCCAAATATTCATTACCAATTTCAACATATTCTGAGCCGACTTTAGCAGCACCCTCAAGATAGTCTTTGACTAAATTGAGAGTTTCACTAGCTGCCGGTTGGACCTAAAAATCAATTTCCTAGATCCATATATTTATTCAATTGCTCTTACATCTTCTTTAATTGTATCTTCCACTTTTTTAGCTCCATTTTTGACATCTTCAGCGACCGTTTCTTTCACATTTTCTGCAGCTTTTGATGCTGCTTTAGCTCCGTCTTTAACGCCATTAGCAACGGTTTCTGAAGCGGCTTTCGCATTTTTTTTGGCACCATTAACAGTTGAATCCTTGCCGTTGTTACTTTTAGCATCGATTGTCAAAAGAAAACATGCTAGTGTAACAAACAAGACAATTTTTCTTAAATGTTGCATTTTTTCTTTGGAATGGAACTAAAAATCTGAAAAAAATATATAAGAAGATTATTATTTCATTCACTTCACACCACGTCATTCAAAAAAAAAAAGAAACAAAATAATATCCAACGTGTCAGGTATCTAGTCTAAATGCATTCGTTTGTCAAATATCAAACAAAAGTATAAAATAAGAACTTGGAATGATAAAAATAAACAAAACCAGAGGAAAATGTGCTGGGTTAACTTGTTTCGATGAGAGATTCAAACTGAGTAAATACTGAGGAAGACCATAAAATTGAGAATATAAATTGTGAGTTGCTTGACGAAGTCATTTAAAGATCAACGGTTTCCTTGACTTTTTTCTTAGCTTTACCAGCAGCTTTCTTAACTTTTGCTTTTGGTTGTTCGGCAACCTTCGTTGGTAAACCAATCGTTTCTTCGAAAAAAAAACAAATTCAACAAAACGAAATAGAAATCAATTTCATTATTTACCAAAGACTGAATTTTTCACGTCATTGAAAATACTCTTAAGTTTATCAACAAAACCACCGGCTTGTTTATCAATTTGTTTCGTAGCATCGCTCGCTTGTCGTTTAAGTTTCTCTCCTTGTTCTAAACAAATCCTTATCATTCGAGATGAAAATTTTACAATCGTGTACTTTGAGCTTGTTTAACAGTTTCACCAGCTGCATTTTCTAAATCATCTAAACTTGCACTCGCTTTCTTTTTCAATCCTTCGCCAGCTTTCTTAGCTTTATCAAGTTTCTTTTCGGCAGTTTTTTGAGTAGCTTTGTCTTTTAATGTATCGACATTTTCATTGACCGTTTGAGCTGTTTCACTAACAACATTGACAACTTTTTGCTAAATAGAATGGAAACAAATCACTCAACATCGGGAGTTTTTGTTAAAGAATTCATTAACATACTTTCACTTTTTCTCCTTGTTGTAAGGCTTCGGTTGCTTTTGCTTTGAGATCATCTTTCGTATTAGCATGAACAATTGCAATGCAAACAACGATGACAAGAATAAATTTATTCATCACAAGCTAATTAATCTTATGACTACGCAGAGAGAGAGAGAAAAAAACAAGCTAAAATCCGANAATAACCTGAACAGATTGCGATCCTTTCTTTTACTTTGTCCTTATTCGAGAAACGAGCATGTCGCCACATGTATTGAACGTATTCACGTTGATACTATCGACAAGAGTTTACGTGGCGAACAAAAGAATGTTTTTATTCGAAAAAAAGAATAGCAAAAACATTTTTTTGTTCGAATTCAAAAAACAATATTTTTCTTATTGATCTTTTTTGATTGAAATCGATGAATTCAGAAATTCTTTCTCGTCTTATTATTTCTCTAATTGGAGGCGTTGAAGACAGACGAATGACTCATTCAGTACTATCTTATTTCTTCTTCTAGTCGACCACATTCTTAGTTTAAAAAGAAACGAGATAAGATTAGAAAGAAGTAGCAAAATCATCCGTTGTTGTTTTTGCATTTGAAACATACAAACATCTCTGCATCTTATTTTTAAGATCAAAATCATGGCAGGACAATTGCCAATTAAGTTTCAGGAACATCTGCAGGTTCGATGAACATTGAAAATCTCTGTCAATTCTATGTTTATTTGTCTTTTTTTTATTAGCTTCAAAATGTCGGCATTAATGTTACAAATATCGGCTTTAGTTCACTTACAATGGAATCGGACAAGTTTATTTGTGTACGAGAGAAAGTCAACGATACTGCNTTCGTGATTATTATCGACATGGCCGANCCGAATAATCCAATAAAAAGACCAATTACCGCGGATTCAGCAATTATGAATCCGACGAGTAAAGTTATTGCATTGAAAGGTAAAAATGAATTTCGAATCGAAACAACAGCTGATTTGCTCTTCTTTTTTGTTTCATTTCAGCTGGCAAAACTTTACAAATTTTTAATATTGAATTACGTAGTCGAATGAAAACATATAATATGACTGAGGATTGCATTTTTTGGAAATGGGTTAGTGTCAATACGATCGGTATTGTAACTGAAACATCGGTCTATCATTGGACGATGGAAGGCGATAGTCAGCCAGCTAAAATGTTCGATCGTCATCAAACTTTACAAGGTTGTCAAATAATTAACTATCGTACAGATGAATCATTGCAATGGCTGCTTGTCAATGGTATACAAGCTCAAGAAGGTCGTGTTGCTGGTCGTATGCAATTGTATTCCGTGGAACGAAAAGTTTCTCAACCAATCGAAGGTCACGCAGCTGCATTTACACAATTCAAACTCGACGGAAATAAAAAATCATCAACACTTTTTTCGTTCGCTGTCCGAGGACCGCAAGGAGGCAAGGTAATCAAATCGAATCTTATCTCTTTTGTTCTTCGTTCGTCATAAATCAATACATATCGAATTTCTAGCTTCATATCATCGAAGTTGGCACGCCAGCACCCGAAAATCAACCATTTCAAAAGAAAGCTATCGACGTACAATTTCCTGCCGAAGCTCCCAATGATTTTCCCGTTGCCATGCAAACATCAGCTAAACACGGTGCCATCTATTTAGTCACCAAATACGGTTATGTTCATGTATTCGATATCGAAAGTGGAACATTGATCTACATGAATCGTATCAGTGCTGATACAATGTTTGTTACAGCACCGTACGAGCCAACATCAGGCATTATTGCGGTTAATCGTAAAGGACAAGTTCTATCAGTTAGCATCGATGAAGATAATGTCGTTCCCTACATACAAAATACATTAGGCAATGCTGAATTAGCGTATAAAATGTCAGCACGATGTAATTTACCGGGCGCTGATCAATTGTTTGTTGCACGTTTTGCACAATTATTTCAAAGTGGAAACTATAGTGAAGCCGCCAAAGTTGCTGCTACAGCTCCACGGGTAAATATTCTTGTTTGTTTGCCAGTCTTTCGGCAAGTCGAGCACTCGAACTCAATATTTTGAGTAATATTTTCTAGATATTGAGAATTCTATTGACTTATCGGTGAGAATTGCCTATGTTTGCTGTTTACGTTTTTTTATTTTGATAAACTAACGAAACAAACTCATTCTAACACCTCGAGAGATGAATTTTATGTAGAAAATAAATGAATTCGATTTTGTTTTTCAGGGAATTCTTCGAACACAACAAACAATTCAACAATTTCAAACAGTTCCAGCACAACCCAATCAACCATCACCATTACTTCAATATTTCAGTATTCTCTTAGAATCAGGCAAATTAAATAAAGAAGAATCAATTGAACTATGTAAACCAGTTGTTCAACAAGGCAAAAAGCAATTATTAGAAAAATGGTTAAAAGAAGATAAACTCGAATGTAGCGAACAGCTTGGCGATCTCGTTAAAGCCGTCGATGCAACATTAGCACTTTCGGTCTATTTACGAGCCAATGTACCAATGAAAGTCATACAATGTTTTGCTGAGACAGGTCAATATCAAAAGATTGTTCTCTATGCAAAGAAAGTTAATTATCAACCGGATTATATCTATTTATTACGAAGTATCATGAGAATAAATCCTGAACAAGGCGTTCAATTTGCACAATTGTTAGTACAAGATGAAGAACCACTTTGTGATTTAACACAAGTTGTCGATGTTTTTCTTGAATCGAATTTAATTCAACAATGTACAGCTTTTCTACTTGAAGCATTGAAACATAATCGAGAAGATCAAGCACATTTACAAACACGTCTCTTAGAAATGAATCTTATGCAAGCACCACAAGTTGCCGATGCTATCCTAGGAAATAATATGTTTACACACTACGATCGAGCACATATTGCTTCACTCTGCGAAAAAGCTGGCCTACTTCAACGTGCTCTCGAACATTATACAGATTTGTATGATATCAAACGAGCTGTTGTTCATACGCATTTATTAAATCCTGACTGGTTAGTCACTTATTTCGGTCGATTATCAGTCGATGACTGTGTCGAATGTTTAAAAGCTATGCTTCAAGCTAATATTCGACAGAATTTACAAGTTGTCGTACAAATAGCAACGAAATATCATGAACAATTAGGCACACAAAAATTAATCGAATTATTCGAATCATTCAAAAGCTATGAAGGTAAACTTTGATCGAATAAGTACAAAGCGTTTGTTGACAATGTTCGAATCTGCCTGGCATCGCTCGTATCATATCCACATTGTGGTACGACGAACGTCCAGGCAAGAGTAAACTGAAGAATATATAAACAGCTCATTAAATATTTCCATATGATTTAATGATCCTGAGAATTCTAACAAAATGTCTTTTTTTTACTATTTAGGTCTCTTCTATTTCTTGGGTTCAATTGTTAACTTTAGTCAAGAACCAGATGTGCATTTTAAATACATTCAAGCAGCATGTAAAACGGGACAAATCAAAGAAGTCGAACGTATTTGTCGAGAATCGAACTGTTACGATCCTGAACGAGTGAAAAACTTCTTAAAAGAAGCTAAATTAACTGATCAATTGCCGTTGATTATTGTCTGTGATCGATTTAATTTCGTTCACGATCTTGTTCTTTATTTATATCGAAATAATCTGATGAAAAACATTGAAATCTATGTTCAACGAGTTAATTCAGGTCGTTTACCAGTCGTTGTTGGCGGTTTATTGGATGTCGATTGTAGCGAAGATAGTATCAAGCAATTGATTCTCTCTGTTCGAGGAAATTTCAATGTTGATGAACTTGTCGAAGAAGTTGAAAAACGTAATCGTATGAAATTACTTTTACCATGGCTTGAAACTCGTGTTCACGATGGTACAAATGATCCAGGTGTTCACAATGCTCTAGCGAAGATTTACATTGATTCAAATAGCAATCCGGAGAAATTCCTTCGAGAAAATCCACATTATGACAGTCGTGTTGTGGGCAAATATTGCGAAAAACGTGATCCACATTTAGCTTGTGTTGCCTATGAACGAGGCGCATGTGACATGGAACTTGTCAATGTAAGTCAAAGAATTTCTTGGAATGATGATTGAAAAACAATCAGAAAAACAAACAAACTAATGATTGGAAATCCACTTTCTTTTTGTATTCGTACTGTCTGACCAAGTAAACTAAGACTTTCGTTTTGTATGTTTAGGTTTGCAATGAAAACTCGTTGTTCAAAAGTGAAGCTCGATATTTAGTTCGACGAAAGGATCCAGCTCTTTGGGAACATGTTCTTCGAGAAGATAATCAATATCGTCGACCATTAATCGATCAAGTTATTCAAACAGCTCTTGCCGAAACACAAGATCCCGAAGAAATATCCGTTACTGTCAAAGCATTTATGACCGCTGATCTACCAAATAATCTTATTGAATTATTAGAAAAGATCGTCATCGATAATTCTGTATTTAGTGAACATCGTAATCTACAAAATTTACTTATTCTAACAGCTATCAAAGCCGATCGAACACGTGTCATGGATTATATCAATCGTTTAGAAAACTACGATGCACCCGACATTGCCAATATTGCAATTAGCAATCAATTATACGAAGAAGCCTTTTCGATTTACAAGAAATTCGAAGTCAATACGTCGGCTATTCAAGTGTTAATCGATCATATTAAAAATCTCGATCGTGCCTATGAATTTGCCGAACGTTGCAATGAGCCAGGCGTTTGGAGTTTATTAGCCAATGCACAAATTCGTCAAGGTTTAGTCAAAGAAGCTGTCGATTCATTTATCAAAGCCGATGATCCAACATCGTACCTCGAAGTTGTCAATGTTGCAACACAAAATCAAAGTTGGGAAGATCTCGTTCGTTATTTACAAATGGCACGAAAGAAAGCACGTGAAACATTCGTCGAAACTGAATTGGCATTTGCCTATGCGAAAACCAATCGTCTCGCTGATTTAGAAGAATTTATTTCCTCACCGAATCACGCACAAATTCAAGCTGTTGGTGATCGATGTTTCGAACAGGAAATGTACGATGCTGCCAAGATTCTCTTCAATAATATATCGAATTACGCTAAATTAGCCGTTACACTTTGTCATCTTGGTGATTATCAAGGCGCTGTTGATAGTGCACGAAAGGCTAATTCAACGAAAACATGGAAAGAAATTTGCTTTGCTTGTATTGACAAACAAGAATTTCGTCTTGCACAAATTTGCGGCATACAAATCGTTGTTCAAGCCGAAGAACTCGAAGAATTAATAAATTACTATCAAAATCGTGGTTATTTCGAAGAATTAATTCAATTACTCGAAGCGGCACTCGGTCATGAACGTGCACATATCGGCATGTTCACCGAATTGGCTATTCTCTATTCGAAATATAAGCCACAAAAAATGCGCGAACATTTAGAACTCTTCTGGTCACGTGTTCGTAAACCGAAAGTTTTACGTGCATGTGAACAAGCACATCTCTGGTCGGAATTAGTTTTTCTCTATGATAAATACGAAGAATTCGATAATGCTATTCTAACAATGATTGCACATCCAACTGAAGCATGGCGAGAAAATCATTTCAAAGATATTATTAGTAAAGTTGCCAATGTTGAATTATATTATAAAGCAATTGATTTCTATTTGGAATTTAAACCCATGTTATTGAATGATTTACTTCTTGTTCTCTCGGCACGTCTTGATCATACACGTGCAGTCAATTATTTTATTAAAGGTTAGTTCAATTGTCTAATCGAAATGAGAAAATACGTTCGAATCTGCACTTTGGTATCTCTGGTTTTTACTTCATGTGTAAATTTCAGTCGTTTGAATAAGTGCAAAAGAAAACTTTCCATTCTGTCCTTTGCAACGTTCGATTATTTCTCATTTGTCTTGATAATCATGGATTGTGACAGAAATAATTCTTTTTGTTTTTGTTTCTATTTTAGTTAAACAACTTCCATTAGTCAAACCTTATCTACGTTCCGTACAAAATATTAATAATAAAGCAATAAATGAAGCATTAAATAATCTTTTAATTGAAGAAGAAGATTATCAAGGTCTAAGAAATTCAACAGATGCCTATGATAATTTCGATAATATATCATTGGCACAACGTCTTGAAAAACACGAATTAATCGAATTTCGACGTATAGCTGCCTATCTTTACAAAGGCAATAATCGTTGGAAACAAGCTGTTGAATTGTGCAAAAAAGANCGTTTATACAAAGATTCAATGACTTACGCATGTGAATCACGTCAAATCGAATTAGCCGAAGATTTAATTTCGTGGTTTCTCGATGAGAAATTATACGAATGTTTCGGTGCATGTCTTTTTCAATGCTACGATCTCTTACGGCCTGATGTTATACTTGAACTTGCATGGCGACATGATATCATGAATTTTGCTATGCCATATATGATTCAAGTTATGAGAGAATATATAAGTAAAGTCGATAAACTCGAACAATCCGATCAAGTTCGAACAGAAAATGAGTCCGAACAAAAACCAGTCGATTTCAATTCGCAAGGNCCATTGATGATTACAGGTCCNGGCATGAGCAGTTATCCACAAGGTGGTTTCGCAAGTTATCCACAATATGGAGGCGCACCTGGCTATTCAGGATTNCAATAAAAGAAAACAAAATCAAAAATTCATCATTCTTGACGAACAAATCCTTCTTCTTCTTCTTCGTTTTTTCCATCATTTGTAAATGTTCTGTTCGTTTGTGTGTGCGTGTATTTATGACGATGAGATATATAATCGCATTCCTCGTTTACTTTTTTTTTCATGTTGTCATGCACATTATTTATCGATCTATCTATCTATTACTATTCATAGGCAAAATACTCTTCACACCTTTAGAAATCAACCAACACCCGTGATTTTGTGTTGTCAATCTAACTTTCTTTCTTCTCCTGGCACCCTCAAGAACAAAACCAAAAAAAAACACTTTGCACGTTTATTTTATTTTGATTTCTTATTCGATGTATATGTTGTTTGTCTTTTTATTTCAATAGGCGAAACATAACCTTCGTTAGTGATCGTCCGTGGATTTTCCTCTCTCTCTTTTTTTTTCTTCTTTCTCCGTCTGTAACTTGCATTTCTTTCGTTTTTTTTTCGTATCATCATTTAAACATAATAAATTTGAAGAAATCATCAATTTCAATGGAATTCTTTTGATTTTAGAAGATAAAAAAAAAAGAAGAAGAATTCTCTCAGATCATTTCATTTTCTTAATTTTGTTTTGTGAGAATGGCTTTGCAGCAAGAGTATCTCTCGATTCCACCTATTACACGAGCATATACGACTACATGTCTTCTCACAACTATTGCTGTTGTAAGTGATTATCTTAGTTTGGATAATCCTGATTGTTGTTTTTCGTTTAGCAATTAGAATTTGTCACAGCTTATCAATTGTATTTTAATCCAGATCTTATCTTTAAAAANTTTCAAGTAAAACNGCGTTCGCACGTGTTTTATGCATTCAAATATTTTCTAGTTATGGAGATTAGTGACATGTTTTTGTTTTTATGGCGGNATTGGCTTTAATTTCTTCTTCAATCTCCTGTTTACATATCGATATTGTCGACATCTTGAAGAAGGTTCATTTCGTGGACGTGCAGCTGATTTTCTTTTTATGTTTGTGTTCGGTGGAACATTGATGATCATCATCGCTCTGTTTGTAAATATTGTGTTCCTCGGTTCAGCTCTAACAATTATGTTAGTCTACGTTTGGAGTCGACGAAATCCCTATGTTCGAATGAATTTTTTTGGACTATTAAATTTTCAAGCTCCTTATTTGCCCTGGATATTATTTGCATTTTCACTTCTACTTGGTAATTCAGTACTAGTCGATCTAATGGGAATTATTGTTGGACATATTTATTACTTCTTGGAAGATGTTTTTCCACGTGAACAAGGTGGCTTTCGAATTTTGAAAACACCAAGATTTTTGTATGTCAAAATGAAATTAACGAATCCTTGGAACTGTTTGTTTTTCTTTTTATAGACATTGGCTACTTGATGAAGTTCGACGGCCGAATGACGGCAATGATACACGTCCAAACGACGTTCCATTTGGTGCTGGTGGTTTTCATTGGCAGTGATAAATAAATGAGAACAGCATATTAGTTTTTTTTTGTAAAAATCATGAGATTTATAAATATATACAATTCTTAATAATGAATTCTAATTACGTTTGATCTTTTCTTTTGATTGCCTAATAGAGAATAACAACAGGTGGAGAATGGATTGCAGTCTTTATCCAATTAGGAAAACACTCTCCGTCTTTTGGATCCGTACTGTGTATGAGGAGGAAAAGTTTAATTAGATTTTGAAACTTGAAATCATTAACATACATCCGAGAAGTATTTCTAGTCGATTGATTATCGACAAATTTTCGCGGAACGATCAAGGTACAGGCATATGNATAGATGTNTATAATACATATACGTATACATCTTTCGACTTCTATTAACATTTCTATGTGAAGGCAAAAAAGAAAGAGAAAAGAGGTAGATTTGTTTATCTTTTCTCTCATTCTGCAAATGGCAATATAAGCATCACCGGTACAGTCAAAGATGTTCGTCTTCTTTTCCCATTCTATCTATCTCCCGGATGGATATATTCTTGCCCTCGAATGTACATATACACATACATACATACATCGACTATCTCATCATCTTTCAATAATAAAGTAAATGAAATCTAAGATGAGATTACTTTCAATTTAAGAATAATAAATATACGTATATATGCGTCTCTAGTTCTTATATGAAAAGATGATTGTGACATGTTTAAGGTATTTTCATGATGTAATTGTACGGAAAATGAATCATTTTGTTATTTGTCTGTACTTGTTAATAAACGGCACCAGGTGTTGAAAAAGACTCGAAGATGAGAGATGATGGGAAAAGCAGGAAGGAGAGGAAAAAGAAGAAGGAAAAGAGAACAGCTATAACATCGGTAGAATGTATATTTATATATATATCTGTACTCATTGGATTCTAATAGGGAAAAAAAACTCGACGAAGAAAAAAAAAACCTAACCTACCAATACATATACATACATTCATTGCACATGTATAAATATACAACATACACTTTTTGTGCGTTAGTTTTTTTTCTTGACATAGGACAGAAGTTGTGCTTTTTTTATCTTAGGAAAAAAGGGAAAGCAGAGGTAATGATAATCAGGCACGTGTCTAATGAGCGAAAAGAAAATGTGCTGTTGATAAGCGAAGATCTCGACAGTCGAGGTAAGTCAAAATGATTGGAAAAAAAA
>JGI26540J51217_10002549_pt1 | contig 11464 bp, 8 predicted proteins | sample ThiBio_1000_plan_2_FD_51217 | JGI IMG/M metagenome (IMG submission 51217)
AAAAAATCTCGGGAAAAAACAAAAATATTTCCCGAAACAATGCCTTAGGTGATTTTTCACGCTGAAAAAGATGAAAAAATTTTCGAAAAAAAAATTCGAGAGAAAAAAATAGGTTTATTATATTAAAAATGCCGAATTTTTAGTAAATTTTTGTCGAAGTATAGGAAATACATATTTCTCAACCTCATAATTACCATTTTTTTTAAAGAATTTTTTTGTGAACAGATTTCGACAATTTTAATTACAAAAAGCCAGTATTTAAGCAGTTAATGAGACCGAACACCGAATTAAATACCTGTCTAAGTGGTAAAATATGACATTGAGTGAAGTAACTCGTGCAAAAACTGAAAGAGCTCTGATTGTTTTCGAGCATTGTTCTCGTTTGACACATTTAAAAAACCACTATCTATTTGAACGTTATCTTCTTCTTTGTCATCATCTTCATCATTATTTAATTCTTCATTATCGGCACAATCGTTTTTTTTTGTACATTTTTCGGCGTGTTCTATCAACATGCTATCATTTTCATCATCATCATTCGAAGCTTCAACGTCGCTCATCTCTACCGCCTGGTGACTCGTCTTTTCTTTTAATTCAAAAGAATGGCATCTTGGACATAACCAACGGATTTCGATATCAATCATATTATACCGAGAAGGGAAAAAATTTGATAGCTGTATCGATACAGCCATTATTCCTTTCGGTAAACGGACAGAATTTGCGTGTTTAGTCGGATGTTCACAATACTTTGATCTCGGCATGAAGACACGAATTTTCGAAAAAAAAAAGAAAAGTACCACTGGATTAGTTTCTTCTTAATATTCGATGAATCACTTTAAAACACCAATCGTTTACAAGCACTTAGCCCATATGAAGGACACCACATTTAAAGATGGCCTCACCATTCAACAAAATCTCATCTTTCTGACACTATTCTATTCTTAAAATACATCACTTNTACAATTTGCTGCTATGAAATGGCGTATATTCAACGTTATCCAAAGAACTTGGTCAGCTCCATAAAACATCTAACGTATTTTGTAATTAAAATTGTNGAAATCTGTTCACAAAAAAAATTCCTTAAAAAAATGGTAATTATGAGGCTTAGAAATATGTAGTTCCTATACTTCGACAAAATGACTGAAAATTCGGCATTTTTAATACAATAGACTTTCTTCTTCTCGAATTTTTTTTCGAAAATGTTTTCATCTTTTTCAGCGTGAAAAATCACCTAAAGAATTGTTTCGGGAAATATTTTCGTTGTTTCCCGAAATATTTTGCATAATTTTCACAATATTAGACATGTACCTAAAAAATGACCTCGATCTCGAAATTTTTGATAGGAAGGACCCAATTTTTTTTTCACCAAAAGTGTTTTCTGGACTATACCGGCATATTGAGCGAAAAAAAATCGAAAAAAAAACACTTTCCAAAAAGTGGTAGGGACTCCATAGATCGACCCTATAATTTATAGCCAATACTATCCCAAAAATCACAATCTTTCTTCAAATAATCTTCTCGAATATCGATTGGATCTTGAAAATAAATATAAGTTTGATTTTGATTCAATCGTGGCCATGTTATCGGTAATGAGACCGGTTGATTTGGATTTTGACTTTTACCAAAATTTGTCCAATATGTCGCCATATTTTGTGATAGACGACGACCGGCATCAGTTATATTGAACCAGGCCGATTCAAACACATATGGTAATTCATCTCCATGACAAACATGTCCTTTACAATATTTTGAAAGTGACCATCCATCAAAATCAGGCGGATACCCAAATGCATATAAATATGATGGTGAATGCTTAGCATAGATACGAGTTGAACATACAAAAACCCATTCTGTAATAAGTTTCGACATTAATGGACGTTCATCTTCGGCACCATCTGGTGGATATCGTTCAAGTATTTTAAATGCATGTTCTGGAAATGCAATGAAAATAGCTTCAATATAGAGAGATGTTGTCAATGGTTTCGCCCATCCACCATAAACAAATGCTAAACCTTCTTCAGTAACTGTACCAATCATTAGAGGTTTCAATGGAATTGATGTATTGACAATCATGTCAAGAAGTTGACCATGAACTACATTTTGATCAACGACTGGTACCCATGATTCGAATAGAAGAAGAAATTTAAATGAAGTAAACATTTTATCAACTGCTTTTTGAGCTGTAACGATGTCTTCCCATGATTTATTACGATAACAAACGAAATCATTCACTCCGCAATGAAGTTGTTCAGCCATAAGAACATTGACAGTCGTATATTCAACAAAAGTTCTATATAAGAGATTAAAAAAAAATAATATCTGTAGCATTTTTAAATGTTTTTTTTTACCGAAAAGGAATCGTCATGGGTGAGCTCTGAATAATGGCACTTTGAAAGAATGATTGCATTTCACTAGTGACATAATGCAATGCAACAGACTGTCCTCCAGCACTTTCACCGAATAGAGTAATCTATAGAAATCAGAAGCTTAAATATGAGAAAATAAGTTTTGTTAAATGATTACTTGATTAGGATCACCACCAAATACATCGATATTAGCTTTAATCCAAGCAATAGCAAGTCTTTGATCAAGAATACCATAGTTGCCGTGCAAATCTTCTGACTGAGGACCAGTGGCAAGGAAACCAAGTGCACCTTTTATTTACAATATCAATCAAAAATAACGAAGGATAATTTACGGTTATTATTTACCGAGGCGATATTGAACAAAGACACAGATAATATTGCTAGTATTGACCATACGCTGAGCGTTATAAGGAGGTATGGAAGCATCAAGTTGCTCAAAAGCTCCACCAGGAATAAAAATCATAACTGGTAAAGGAGATTTTGATGAGGAATTGTTGATCAATGGTGTGAAGATATTAATATAGAGGCAATCTTCAGAAAACTATATGTGTGAACATAAAAAGAATAAAGATTGGTAAAAAAAATAACTGAAATTTTGAATATTGTACTAACACTTGGTGGACATAGTGGGTTTTCCGGATTGCAATGAGATTGTGGACATGCTGGAGCTCGTGTAGTAGCATTTACTACTCTTGGAGCCCATTTAGAAACCGGCATAGGTTGATTCCATCTAATTATAGAATATAATATAAATTAATAGAAAAAAAGAAACTTTTAATTAACACAAACCTCAATTCACCGACTGGTGGTTGAGCATACGGAATACCATAGAAGACTCGAGCAATGCTCGTTTGGTAGCCTAAAATATCTCCATAACTAGTATGGACAATAATGTTTTCATCCGCATAAACATTTGGGTGTGACCAAATTACGATAAAATATGCAAGCACAACACTAATTCTCATGGCTTTATCGATAAAAGTAATGTAATAATGATAACAAAACTCTTTTACGTCAAGCTTTTTGTTTTGCTACTAACTGATAAGAACTGAGAGTCAATATGAAACTAAAATAGTTGCAACATGGTAGAAATGCATACTTGACAATGAGTTTATAACAAAAAAATTCAAAATATTATGTTACTAAATCTAGAGAGTGTAGATGTGTGAGAAATAAATAGGAGTCTTAAAAAAAAAGAAATTGAATAAAAGTTGTTGAAAGAGATGAAGTTTTATTGATTTGTTGGTAATAAATTTAAAGCTGTATCAAATAAGGAAACCAAACTTTTAAAGCTTATCGATTTTCTGATCTTAATGCTTGATTTAAAACACGATAACGAGATAAATCTTTTATTTGTGATTCAATTGGTTCGAATGCTTTTTCAATTGAAACAAGTTTTTGACTATGAAAACCATAAATTGGTGGAAGTCTTTTGAATGAACAATCAAGATTACCAAAACGATTCATTAAAACTAAATAAAAAGAGAATTTTAATTGTCAAAAGTCGTACTTTTTTTTGCAATTTTTTGTATTTTAAAGATAACTAAAGCATTCTTATGAGTGCAAAAGTAAAAATGAAAATGCTTTTCAGTTCTCCCATGTCGTCGATTTTTTCTCAAAACCACCGGTTACCGTCGGTTAAAATCGGTTTTTCGTTTTATGCTCTTATTTTCACTGACTTTTTCACAATGTCGTCTTCAAACGTCATGATAATGTTCATTTTAATCAAAAAAGTTGGTTTCTGATGTGTTAGAAAAGGTTTTACAGAAATCTTTAAAACTCCTCATTATAGATTCGAACACAACTAATGACTATTTTTTATAGCTCCATCTTTAATTAAATCCAAACTCGAAAACTAAGCAAAATTGACTGATGTGGCTAGCATCAGCACGCTTACAAATAGAAAGAGGCGTGATTTCGACTAAAATCTGACAATTTTCTAAGATTTAAAAAGTATGAAGAAAATTAAAAAGAGGTGGAATCACATCAAAAATAAGTCACGTTTTATAATTGATTTCATGCAGAAACAATACGCCTAATAATCAAAATAAATGCCATTGTAGACATGAGACATTTCCTACACAAATATTTTAATGAAAATTTGAATTAAGATATGAAGATAGAATGTATTCAAATTTAAAACTGCGGATTAATTTAAATCTAAGTCGTTTATGTGAATAAAATTAATAGCGCAGTTATATGTATAGATTATATTTAATTTGTGTCTATATCAAGTTTAATCATATTCCAAAATAACAATTTTTTTTCATATATAACTGAAGAAAAAAATAATTTTTTCAGGTGATAATCTGTAAGCTAAGTATTTGAGAATAATTACAGTCAAAATCGATAAAGTTTCTTAAAAATTTTAATGAAACTGAAATGACCGCATCTCTGTTACGGTATTTTGTTTTGTGAATTAATTAGAGAAATAGAAGTTATTTTTAATTTCATGCAAACCTACGTATAAACCAAGATTTTGAAATTAGTGAAGTATGATTCAAAGAATAGGAATGTTGATACAAAACAAAAGATAAACTTAACATCCACTCTTCTTTCGTTATTATTTTCTTCTGTTCTACTGTTTGCTGAATTGTTCGTTTTTTTTTCATTTGCTTTACGCCTTTTGTTCGTTCGTGGATGTTTGCAGAAGATACGACCTTTACATTCTTCTATTTTTCACGGTAAAGCTATGTCTTATCAGCTGTTTTTCTTCGTATTTATAGAAAAGTATTCCGCGAAAACCATATGAAAATGATATGATATACAAATATTACTTGGAAATTTCCAATTTTTGCTTTTGTCTTTATAAACAGATGTAGACAACAGAAATTCATGTATTAATCTGATGACTACTAAGTAAACTGGTTAATTGGTCAAAAAGGTACGTCAACGACAATCTTTTTTTTATTGAGATTTTATCCATTATTGAATAAAATCCATTATCAGTCTATTTTAAATATTATTGAGTTCTCGTATCATTAAACTGCGGTGGATTAGTGAGCATAGCAAGCTTCCCCTCATAACAGATGAATAGCGACTGACATTAAAGAAAAAGTATTAGGGATTTCAGACTTGGAATCATCAAGTCTACGGTTTCTCCATTGCTCATTCTTGGTGTCGTGAGTGCCACTACAATCAACCCCATACTCACTATCGTTTACACCATTATTATTACTCTTATCGAAAGTAAAAATGAGCATCTGAATTCAATGATCATGCTATTCTTATTCTTTTGATTTAATATGCTTGCACATTATTGATCATTTTTACAAAAAATGTGTTGTGTATCTCTATTTTATAATACTAACAAATAGATAGATTGTACAGACAGATACACTGAACTACAAGAGGTTTGCCTGCCTCATATGTAAATATATCGCTGAAGTAGCCAATCAGTTTTCTCAAAACTGCCTAAGATATCTTTGTATGTGTTGGGCCTACAATAACTGTAAAAATCTTACATTCTTTCTGGAATCAACAGAGGTCCTCGTAAATTTTCAAAAACTTCCACCAGTGTAAAAGAATGTCCATTACTTGTTAACTATCAATAGAATTTCCATGACATAAGATAATCTTCCGAATGTATTTAATTATGTGAAATATACGCATCTTTCCTTTTTAGGAAAACACATTCATCTTTATCAGATAAACTTTCAACTATAATTGAAATATCATCCTGTCATTTTCTATTACCTATTATCACAGTCATACTATTGGTGCATCCGTGCTTTGATCATGCACCATAATAAACCGCGACCAAATAGAGCTAAGCCTCCAAATAGTTTCATCCAACATCAACAATCTATCGACAAGCAATCTTCCTCTGGAATTGCTTCCGCTAGTACAGATATCCTAATTTATGTACCAGATCTTCCGAAAAACCTTCCTGATCACGATATAGAACAATTGATTCAAACTCGAATCGAGAAAAATCAACGTATGAAACTAGACTATGTAAAATGTTATTTGAAACTCGGTATAGCTGCTATTCGATTAAACAATGAAGAAGATAAAATACATTTAGTTTCTACTGTTCAATCAATGGTTCTCGATCCACAACATGCCATAAATATATCGTTTGTCAATGATATTGAACTTGATTCTTATATAGTAGTCGATCAAAAACTACCGAAAATGCTTTCAGCTGATGAAGTGGCTCATCATTATGCAAGAGCATATAAAACACAAGGACAACCTATGTGCGAACTTGTTTCCATACAATTTCCTAACATTTTTCGTATTTACCCAAGTACACTTGATGAACTAATTAAAGTCGCTAATTCTCCATGCTTTAAAGTTGAAAATAATTTTGCTACTGTTTATCCACGTGCTGACTGTAGTTTTTTTGAAGATTTACCATCAAATGTTGACAATGAGAAGCTTTCATCGACCATTGCTACACAAATTGATGAAGATCAGCTCTTATCAACGTCCTTTTACATACAAGCTAACAAACAAACAGGCACAGCGGTAGTTATAGCAACAAAATCTATGAAAACATGGATTAAACAAGGTTATTTAACTATTGATGGACGCAACATATCAAAGAAAGCCAAACTTGCTTATCGAGTCCTTGTCTCTCCTGTACCTCGTGATTTTAATCTAGGCCGAATTTTGAATCACAAAATATTTATTCGTCACGTAGTTTCACATAAACATATTGATAATAATCTCGTTATAGAATTGGATGACATCGAGATTTATAATGATTGTTTAGAATTGGGAGCTTTCCGCATAGATACTATCACAATGAATATTAATCCACATAATAGTGTTAGTGATCCTGATAATAGTGAACTTGATGCTACGAATTGGTATGAAACAGCTATGTTGGAAATCAAGCCCGATATAACAACAATTATGAGCAATCACCAACATCCAATATTTCGTTATAAATGGAATGCAGATAACTGGATTCAACAGATGAAAAATGCAAAGAAGACCAATCAGCGATCGAATAAATATAATCTTGACCTGCATTTATTAAGAGTGACAGTCATGCTTAACACTATTGCCATTCTCAGAAAAAACAAATATGCTGTTGATAATGACGAAGTGACATTAAAATTACAACGCTTACAAACAATCGGTTATGATCATAGGGCAAAGCTTTTCCCTGGAAAAACAATTTTTCAAGGAGACCTTAAAACACCATATAAATCGACAACTGTCAAAGTAATTAATGAAGATTGTCTTGTTCTTTATGAAAAATTGGTTGCAGAAGGACATCGACCATTATTACTTAACATGGCTAATGCAACTAGTCCTGGAGGTGGTTATCGAAAGGGTGATGGTGCACAAGAAGAAAACATTTTCCGTCGATCAGACTACAGTCAAAGTCTTGATTTAGAAATAGCAGATAAAGAACGATCAGAACAACTCTATTGTACATCAAAATGTGAATTTAAACGACCAACAGGATATGCTGGTTTCTATCCAATGGAAGAATTTGGAGCAATATACACATCTGGTATTACTGTCTTTCGTCAAACAGAAGCTAATGGTTATGCTTATATGAAAAATCCTCTTTATAATGTTTGTGCTATTGCAATGGCTGCTTATCGTGATCCTCCATTAAACAATAAAAATATGTTAGAAAACAAATTAGCTATTAATACTCATCGAAAGATTGAAAATATTTTTGCCATTGCATATCATCATAAACATGATTGTTTAGTTTTATCAGCTCTCGGTTGTGGTGCTTTTAAAAATCCACCTAAACATGTAGCATTACTTTTCAAATCTGTTATCTATCAATATGCTGGATACTTTGATAAGATTTATTTTGCTATAATTGATGATCATAATACAGGAAATCGAATCAATCCCGATGGAAATTTTCGCCCATTCGAAAAGATACTCGATAATCTAGTATTACAACCAACAAAAATATTGCCAGACAATGGAGTTAGTGGACCTTATCGTATTCTAAACAAATCAGCAGATGGACAATTAACATTGAGTGATGTATGTATTTCATATCTTCCACCATGTCAACATGGTAGTAAATGTCGTGATACTAAAGATCAGAAGCACAATACTTCCTTTTCACATCCACCAATGTGTTCTTTAAGTGAAATGTCATCATCATGTAATCAGATGGATGATGAAGTACATATGTTTACATTTATTCACAATACACAATGTAAACATTGGGGCGAATGTGGAAACACAGATGCTGCACATTTGACTGAATATGATCATCCAGAATTCTGTAAAGATGAATCTCGTTGTATTGATAATAGTCGAGAACATTTATTTGCCTATCGACATTTACCCATTTGCCGAAATGGACCTGACTGTCCAGAATCTTTAAAAAGTGACACGGATCATAATAAATCATATCGTCATTGCAAAACCAATTGTCCCGATGATAATTGCTGTCCTTATTTTCATGAAAAAACACATATTACCGAAACAATACATTCATTCCGTTCTCCATGCCCTTTCACACCATATCAGTGTTCGAAATTTATTCAATATCTTCAAAGTGGTACCGACAAAAATCTTGATAAAGAACTAGAAACGCATTGTCTGAAATATTCACACGTTTGTCCATATGGTCGTCAATGTACAAAAACAGACAATCTACATTACCAAACATCAATTCATATTGCTCGTCAACTTTGTCCTAATGGTAATAAGTGTACGAAACTTGCACAAGAAGAACATCTAGAATCATTTTCTCATCCAAATATTCAAGATATTCGTCTACTCTGTAGAGATGAAGGTTTTAAATGCAAAGAAAGATTCGATGTTCAACATGTAAAAAGATATCGACATCGTAAGAATCATAATCAATTAACTGTTGCACCATCAAGTAATCTTAATTCATCTATAAATTTTGTTCGAAATCAAAGACATATAATTCGAACTGTGAATAATTATATTGAAGGAGCAAAATGGGAAAAAGTTAAAATATCAAAAGAAATACTCGATTGGATACGAGCATTACAACCTGTACATCGATGTGGAAAAGTTATTTTTGAATCAATTCTTGTTCATGGTCATGTTATGAGTCGATATTACATGAAATTACTTAAAAAACCAAAAAATGTGGCCAAAGCAGTACTACAACATAGTCGAATACGTTTAATCTTTCTTCAGCATAACAATCCTGAAGTAAAAGCCAATGCATTCAATCTAATTAAAGGTCTAGTTGAAGCAGAATTTGCCAAAACAGGAGCTGATGGAATAACTTCATTAGATCCTGATCATGAACAGAATATTAATCTAGCCAAAAAAAAGCTTCAACCACCATTAAGTGATAAGGATTTAAAAGTTATCTATGATTGGACAATTAAAATTACTCAAGCATCAATTAAATTAATTAATACTCCAATGGGAATAGGATATAATGTTGATGAGAAAATGGGAACAGACAAACATATATTCAGCATTTTAGGACCACATCATGGGTTTTACTATGGTGATATTGTTATTATATTTAAACAAGAAATTATGCGCCATCCTGATACTAATTTTTCTAACCAAGCGGGAACTGCTTTTCATAGTGGAAGAACTTACAAAACTCGTAATTGGTTAACAGATCCAGTTGATGAAAATAAACGTATTGAACATTTTCATTTTTCAAAATTACATTGTTCTGTTCCTCGCTATGAATATGCAGCTGCTAGTGATATAATTGCTTTGACAGGCATGTACAATAAATCGATGAATGTCAATGTTGAAGATATTATTGAAAAATGGCTGAGTGTGGATTCACATGATGTTTTCGAAAGTCATTTACCTCAGCTTATCCCATTGGATTATATTGATTATGTTTATATGCCACAAAATCTATTCGATTCATTGACTCATGAAGCACAACAATCAGCTAGAGCAGTTTTCAAAGATAATCTTATCCTTACGAATCATGTAATTGACCTTAGTGTAGTCAATCCAGGCGGTCTAGTTCCCTTAGATTCAACACGTAAACCTTATTTGAAATACATACTTAATGAAATTACTCGAAAAATCAAAGAAAAAATTACTACATCAAGTATTTCACGAGGTATTGTTATTACAGTTCCAGGTTCTAAATTTGAAGAACATATTGTTTTACCAATAACAATATCTCAATCATATAGTCTCTATCGTCTTGATAATTCACATGCACCAAATGATCCAGAATTTACTTATATCTATTGGCAAGCAATGAATGGTGATATGATGTTAACTATATCAAATGAAGTGATCGATACAAAAAAGGATCAGAGAAATCTTCCATGTCTTGTTTGTTATGTTGCCAAAAAACCATCTACTGCTACAGAAGATTATTATGAAGCATATTCATATTTAAATGATGGTCGTCCATTCCAACATCAATATAATGTTCATGATGCTAAATTTCGAGCTAAATCTAATGTATTTTATCGTGGTTGTAATACTGATGATTTCCTTACCTTTTGTTTGAAGCTCAGTCATAGAACTGGTGAAGTAATATTATCACATGCTGGTGCAAATAGTATATATAATCATCAGAAAATAAGTCATCGATTCAATAAATCTGATTTAGATTTATCAAGAATAGATTATATTCATGTGAGTGGTGGCGATCAAGATGTTCCAATTCGTAATTTAACGATTCATCATGAGAAAGTCGCTGAATTTCATCCTACATTTGACCAAGATTTCAAGATCGATACTTCGAAATTAATAGTGAAGAAACAACTAGTACCAGTGCCATATTATGGAGGCGGAGGACCTATTGACAGACCATCGCGACCAGAAGAGCCGCCCGAGTCAAAACCTCAAGAGAGAAGAAAGCGATCCCTTGTGAAAAGAATGAAAATATTCTTGTATGGCTCATCAAAGCCAAAGAGAAGTCAATCAGTACCCAATGATGAATACGTCATATTAAAAAAATCAGATTCTAATCCACCGCCATCACCTCCGACAAAACGACGTCATTCAAACGTCAGTGTGTCATCACTACCATCTTCAGATCTACCTCCTTGTCATGATTCTGTCTATTGTTTACAACAAAATTCAAAGTCACATATGGAACGATATTCTCATCCATGTCGTTACAATGAATTATGCAACAGAGCAGCGGATGAACCGCATCTTACTCATAAACGACATGATGTTCC
>JGI26540J51217_10002552_pt1 | contig 11453 bp, 7 predicted proteins | sample ThiBio_1000_plan_2_FD_51217 | JGI IMG/M metagenome (IMG submission 51217)
TCGGTGGCCATCGACCTCAAGAGCGCCGAGGGCATGGCGGTGTTCGAGCGGCTGGCGGGCGAGGCCGACATCCTCGTCCACAACCTGCGCCCGGGCGTCACCGAGTCGATGGGCATCGACGGGACTGCGCTGTGCGCGCGCCATCCGCGCCTTGTCTACTGCGCCATCTCCGCCTTCGGCCATGCCGGGCCGTTGGCCATGCAGCCGGGCTACGAGCCGCTGATCCAGGCTTTCAGCGGCCTGTCGAGCATCAACGGCGGCCCCGACGATCCGCCCATGCGCACCGGCGCCTCGGTATGCGACCAGGGCACCGGCATGTGGGCGGTGATCGGCGCGCTGGCGCTGCTGCAGCGGCGCCATGTCACCGGCAAGGGCGGCGTGGTGAGCGCCTCGCTGCTCGAGACCGCGCTGGTCTGGACCGGCCAGAAGTCCGACGCCTACGCCAACGAAGGCCGCCAGCCCGACCGCCACCGCTCGGGCCACCCCGGCTTCGTGCCCTACGAGGCCTTCGACACCGCCGACGCGCCGCTGCTGGTGTGCTGCGGCAACGACCGCCTGTTCGCCAAGTTCGCGCACGAACTCGGCCGCGACGACTGGATCACCGACGAGCGCTTTGCCACCAATCGCCTGCGGCTGCGCAACAAGGCGGCGCTGTTCGGGCAGATCGTGCCCTTGCTGCGCGCTCGCAGCCGCGACGAGTGGAGCGCGCGCTTCGCCGCGGCCGGCGTGCCCTGCGCGCCGGTGCACACCTTGCCCGAGGCCATCGCGCATCCGCAGGTCGAGGCGCTGGGCATGCTGCGGGCCGTGCCGGGCGAAGACTTCAGGCTCACGGCGCTGCCGATTTCCATCGACGGCGAGCGGCCGTCGCACCGCTCGGTCGCGCCGCGGCTGGGCCAGCACAACGCGGAGTTCGGCGCGCCCGCCGTGCCGCGGCAAGAAGGGAGCACGCATGTCTGATCTGCCGCGACGCGTTCATCTGCACGAGGAAGGCCCGCGCGAAGGCTTCCAGATCGAGGCCGGGCCCATCGCGTCGGCCGACAAGGTGCGCTTCATAGAGGCGCTGGCCGACACCGGGCTGCGGGAAGTGCAATGCGTGTCCTTCGTCAACCCAGAGCGCGTGCCCGGCATGGCCGATGCCGAGGAGGTCGCCCGGATGCTGCGCAAGCGCGACGGCGTGCGCTACACCGGCCTGTGGCTCAACCTGCGCGGCATGCAGCGCGCGATGCGCACGCAGCTGGACATCGAGGGCACCATCGGCACCAGCGCGTCGGAAGCCTTTTCGGTGCGCAACAACGGCAAGGACCTGGCGGCCCTGCGCGAATCCCAGCGCGAGATGCTGGCTTTCTGCGTCGACCACGGCATCGAGGTGACGCGCGGCATCGTCACCACGGCCTTCGGCTGCAACCTCGAAGGCGCCATCGCCCCGGCCACCGTGGTGGAGCGCGTGGCGCAGATGCTCGAGGTGATGGCCGAGTTCGGCCTGCGCCTGCCGATTTTGCGGCTGGCCGACACCGTGGGCTGGGCCCAACCCAACGCCATCGCCTCGGTGGTCGGCGCGGTGCGCGAGCGCTGGCCCGAACTGCGGCTGGGCCTGCACCTGCACGACACGCGCGGCACGGCCATGGCCAATGCGCTCATGGGCCTGCAGATGGGCATCGACACCTTCGACAGCGCCTGCGCCGGCCTGGGCGGCTGCCCGTTCGCGGGCCACACCGGCGCGGCCGGAAACATCTGCACCGAAGACCTGGCCTTCATGTGCGAGGAGATGGGCATCGAGACCGGCGTGGACCTCGACGCGCTCATCGCCTGCGCGCGCATGGCGGAAGAGATCGTCGGCCACCCGTTGCCGGGCAAGCTCATGCGCGCCGGCACGCTGCAGCGCTTTCGCCGCTGACCGGCGGCACCCCGCGAGCCGCGGAAAAAAACATCAACGACAGAAGAGACAACACCGTGCCCACCTTCATTTCCAGACTCCATGCCGCCGTCGCGCTCAGCGCGGCCGTGCTGGCCGCCACAGTTGCTCCGGCCCACGCGCAGCAGTACCCGAGCAAGCCCATCACCATCGTCGTGCCCTTCGGCGCCGGCAGCGGCACCGACCAGCAGGCGCGCAGCATGGCGCAGGCGCTGGGCACGGAATACAAGGTGCCGGTCATCGTGGACAACCGTGCCGGCGCCAGCGGCTTCATCGCCGCGCAGTACGTGGCCAAGGCCGCGCCCGACGGCTACACCGTGCTCATGACCACCAACACCACGCACGCGGCCAACGAGCACCTGTTCAAGAAGCTGCCCTACGACCCGGTGAAAGACTTCACGCCCGTCACACTGCTGTCCAAGGGGCACATGCTGCTGCTGGTGAACGCCGATTCGCCCATCAAGTCGGTGGCCGACCTCGTGGCGGCGGCGAAGAAGTCGCCCGGCAAGCTCAACTTCGGCAGCGGAAGCTCGTCGAGCCGCGTGGCGAGCGAACTGCTCAAGCAGATGGCGGGCATCGACGTGGTGAACGTGCCCTACAAGAGCAATCCGCTGGCCATCACCGACCTGCTGGGCGGGCAGGTCGACTTCATGTTCGCCGACGCGCCCACCGCGCTGCCGCAGGTCAAGAGCGGCAAGCTGCGCGCACTGGCCGTCAGCGGCAACAAGCGGCTGGCCGCCGTGCCGGCTCTGCCCACGGTGGAAGAGGCCGGCGTGAAGGGCTACGACATGTCGTACTGGACGGCCGTGTACCTGCCGCCGGGCGCGCCCGCAGCCATCACGCAGAAGCTCAACGAGATGATGATCAAGGTCTCCGCCGCGCCCGCCGTGGTGGCCTACCAGAACACCACCAGCGGCGAGGCCGTCACCAGCACGCCGGAGGGGCTCGCGCAGTTCCAGGCGGCCGAATCGCAGAAGTGGGGGCAGGTGATCCGCGCGGCCGGCATCCAGCCGGAATGACGACGCCGTGAGTGGGGCTGCGAGCCGGGGGCTCGCAAGCCGGGCAGGGTGGGGCTACAGTTGCAACTTCTCCCGCTGCCTGCCTGCCCACACGATGCGTTCCCTGGTCTTCTTCCTGTCGATCTCCGCCGCGGCGCTCGTTGCGCACGCGGAGGTGGTGCGCTGCACGGACGCCAGCGGAGCCGTCTCGTACACCAATGTGGAGTGCCCGCCGGGCAGCAAGCAGGCGCGGCAGGTGCCGATCCTCGAATCGCCGCCGCCAGACCCGGCGCGCCGCGACTATTCGGCCACGCCGCAGCGCGCTGCGCAGCCGGCGCCGTCGCCCAGCCGGGTGGCGAGCAACCCGCCATCGGGCCCGGCCATCATCCCGCGCTACCCCGCCGAGACGCAGCCGCAGGCCGCGGCGGAGCCACCGGCCGTCGTCATCCTGAGCCCGGACCCGTACTACGACCCGTATTACGAGGGCGCGCGCCCCATCCGCCGGCCACGGCCGCCGCACGTGGTCGACCCCGGCCCGCCGCCCGGCCAGCGCCCATGCCAGAACCTGGCCGGCATCAAGCGCAACAACTGCTGATTCGGTTCCTGAAGACCTGACCGATCGATGAGTGCTGGGGAAGAACCCGTTTCCGGCGGCAACCCGCCGTGGACCATCTACTGCGACGGCAGCGCCATGCCCAACCCGGGGCGCATGGGCATCGGCGCCGTCATCACCGCGCCCGACGGCACCCGCCACACGCTGTCGGAGGCCACGCATGCCACCGGCTGCAACAACGAAGCCGAACTCCGGGCGCTGACCGCCGCGCTGCGCACCCTGCGCGACAAGGGCGCCACGGCCGTGCTGGCATACAGCGACAACAGCACGCTGGTCGAGCAACTGGCCACGCCCGGCGCCAGGCCCATCGAACGCATGGCACCCCTGTTCGACGATGCCCGCGCCTTGCTCGCCGGCTTCGCGCAGGCGAGCCTGCAATGGATACCGCGCCACCGCAACGGCGAGGCCGATGCGCTGGCCCGCGCCGCCCTCGGCGTCGGGCCCAAGCCGCCGCCCAGGCACACGAAGAAGAAGCGCCGCTAGGGCGCCCTCGGCGCCGTCAGGGAAGGGGCCGGCCGGAGCCCCTATCATCACGCGCCATGACCGAAGCTACTCCCACTCCTTCTTCTTCCCTTCCGCCCCTTCCCGACCACCTGTCTTCCGACCCGCGCAGCCCCCATCACCTGGCGGCCGCCTTCGAAGGCGACATCGGCATCCGTTTCAACGGCAAGGAGCGCCTCGACGTCGAGGAATACTGCATCAGCGAAGGCTGGATCAAGGTTCCCGCCGGCAAGACCCTCGACCGCAAGGGCAAGCCCCTGCTGCTCAAGCTCAAGGGCAAGGTCGAGGCGTACTACAAGTAAGGGCGCCGCTCTTTCCATTCATCAGCGCCACTGCAGCAGCAGCGACCACGGCTGCCGGCTCATGTGGCGATCGATGCAGCCCGCCGCGCCGGGCGTGCATCCCTCGGGCAGATAGCTCGGGTCCAGCCAGCGCGTGCCCGGCGCAAAGTCGAGCCGGCGCCGCGTGACCGACTGCACCACGTTGCCGCCGATCGTCTCGAAGCCCGTCGCATCGACGGCCACCACCACATCGCAATGCATCGGCAGCGCATCGCCGCCGGTGGGCCGCGTCGCCAGCACTTCGCCGACCTTGTCGAAAGTGTCGAGGCCGGCATCCGCGCCCCGCGTTTGGCAGACCAGGTCGCCGACGCGCGGCGGCGTGCGCGTCAGGTCGCAGGCGCGAAAGGCGTAGCGCGTCGGGCGCCCCGCTTGCTCCTCGGCGCCTGCCTGCCAGGCGGCGCCCGCGTAGTCCACATGCGCCTCGGAAAAGACGAACTCGTCGTCGACCAGCCCCGCCTGCCGCGCGAGCCAGCTGATGAAGGCCGCAGACCATGGCGTATCGACCACCGCGACCCGCTTCAAGGCGACATCGACCGCGCGCAGCTCCGGCGAGTCCAGCCCTTCGTCGGGCCCCACGCCCATGCCCTGCAGCCGCGCGGCCGACGCTTCGTTCAGCGCCTGCATCAACAACTGCCGGTAGGCGGGCCGCAGCGCGCCGTAGCGGACCTGCGAAGGCAGGCGCGGATCGACCGCCTGCCAGTAGCCCAGCACCCGCTGCCAGGGCGCGAGGCCCGGCACCGTGCGGCGCGTGTCTTCGGCTTCGTAGTCGCCATCCACCGTCATGCGGCCCTCGGCATCCATCGTCTGGCCGCCGAAGGCTTCGTGCTCTTGCACGGCGAAGGTGGCCATCGCGAGGGCGCGTGCGGGGGAAGGGGATTGGAGGGCGGTGTCGAGGCAGCCTGGGGCGGCGAGTGCGGTGGCGCTGGCGAGGCACAAGGCCGCCAGGGCTGACGTGGCCCAGCGTAGGAGAGAAGAGGGTGAGGCGTTCCGTCGCGGCATGTGGTCGGGGAGCATAGCCCGGTGCGTTGCGTAGGGATGTGGGCAGAACGCCGATACCGGTGCCGATCTTTTTTCCTGCGGCAAATCACTGGCCGGCACTCTGCTTGGAGAGGCCGGCGTGTGTTGGCGGATCTTGCGGCGAAGACTTAAGCGAGCGTTCGTTGGGGATGGCTCAGCAAACGTCTAGGCCTGTACAGCCCGTTTGCCGGCGGCTTGCAATCTCAGGTCACTATCCAGATCATCGAAGGTGTGTTGCATGCACTGTGTGATAGGGCCTTTTGCAAACTCCATCGGCACAGGATTCTTGAAAACCAGATGGCTTTCAATAAGGCACTCGTCTCCGAGGCAGAGGAACTGGGCTACAACGGTCGCATGAGCCCTCAGAAGTTCGACGCGATCAAGATGCTTTCGCAAGAGATCCCGTTTTCCATCTTTATCGACCTCGCCAGCAAAATCCATTAGCTGCTCTGCGATCTCGCCATACGTCTTCCGAAACTGTAGATCCTTACACTCCATGACCAAAACCCGCCGGCTGTCCACATCCCAGGCCAGAACATCGACGTCACCGTAGTTGCGATCGAGCCTTCTGGCGAGCACCTTGGTTAGGGGGATTTCCGAATGTGTTTTCCAGCCGAGTCTCCCGACCTTTGCGCTCACGCTGGCGTTGAATTCGTGACCATCGCGTCGACGGGCGTGGCCCGCATACCTGCGCATGACGGGTCCAAGATGTCTGTCGGCATAGGTGCCATGGTAGTAGTTGCCGACCATGGAACTGAACCCCTCTCTCACGGGGCCCGGAGCGCACAACATCTGAGGATCCGTGTCGTCCGTAAATTGCAGCAGCGGACGCCGCAAGAAACTGAGTCGACGCCGAAACTTCCATGAGGAGATGTCTCGATCATCATGTCCTTCAGGCACCTGCCGCCAAGACAACCGGGGTAGCAGGCTCAGCGCAGTGACGATCTTTCGACCTATCACGAGATCTCCCGCCAGTTCCTCCAGCGCGCTTCGGCGAAGAACAAAGACGGGCTCCTTGATTTCAATGCCGTGATTTTCGACTGCGTCAACGAATCGCCGGAATGCATCCAGCTCAACGCCAAACTCCGCGACCCACGCATCCAGGAACTCCTGGTCCAGGCCTCCGCTCCTCGCGTCAGGCGCGATGCTCGGCACGCGGAGGTTCTTCTCATAGCCGCGCGCTGAATACTTGTAACGAACCTCGCTGGTTTTGCTGCCGAATTGCTCGATGACGCTGTCCAAAAAGTCATGCTCTACATGCACATCACCGAGCGGGCGGATGACAATCTTGGAGTCCATGAGGCCCCAATGAATCAGGTCGGACCACCCGCCCAGCTGATTGATCTGCGACGCCAGGGTCAGCAGCAAGCTGTGGTCCAACCGGCCAAGTTGCCGACCACCTTCGAGGGAACAGTCGCACACAGCCATCTCCAACAGGACGCGCGAGCCATGAAATACGGCATTGAGCTTGAACTCCTGGTCACGCATGGGGCCCAGAGCTGACGCGGCATCTCTGCGCAATGCCAGGATCGCCGCGGATGTTCGATGCCATCTACTTCGCGAGACTGCGGCCACCTCGTGGTTGAGCAAGATCTTCGAAAGCACATCCAGGCGATCCAAGCCGCGCAGATACTCGCTCAGTTCATCCTCTAGCCGCCGTACAAGACCGTTGAGAAATTCGCGACAGGCCTGTCTCCCCGTGACGATGCTGCCGTCTGCCATGTCGCGGACCTTCCACCCCAGACCTAGTCTCGTGGCCCCGTCCTCGTACGCACTGATGTTGATCAAACTCTGCTCGCCGAGCTCAGGAAAGTAGTCTCTGAACTCGCGTGCTGCAAAGACGTGAGACTGCCTCACCTGCGCGTTCGGGACAATCTTTCGCAACAGCCCCTCTGTATCGACCGAAAGCTCGCCAGCGAGGCGAGCTACGCCCGTGATGAGTGCGCTCACCAGCGCAGCTTCTGCAACGTTCAACGGGTTATAGAGAGCGCGATCAAAGTCGGCGCCAATCGTCAGCTGGACGATCCGACGCGCTGCTTGCACTTCGATCTCGATGGCACGTGCAGCGTCATCGGCCGTTCCCCCCGGTTGCTCCGGATCAAGTCCCACCTGGGGCGTGACGAAAATGCACTTCCACAGCACCGGACCGGGCCCGAGCCCCTCTGCGAAGGCCTCCTCGAAGTGGTCTGCCGAGCGCCTGCACCACGTCCCCAACATCTGCCATCGCTCGTAACTGCCAGTGAAAACACCGCTCTCTGGTGAAGTCAGTTCGAACCACCACGCCCGCGCGCTCGTTCTGAACATGCCCATGGGGGTATTGCCGTCTTTCGCCTCAACCTCTCCATAGAGCGGCCGTTGATTCTCTTCTTCAAAGTGGCTTCGGCCATCGGTTTGCACGAGCCGCCAACTGCCATCAATGAATTGCTCGGCGTGCACGTCCCAATCGACGTTAAACGAGCGACGGGTCTCAAGCAGTGCGTTCTGTTGGATGGCAAAGCTCAATTTCTTGCCAACCGCCTCCGCAGGGATGTCCGCATGTGGCACCAGATGCCCGTGCTGGGAGTCCGCCCAAGCCACAAGATTGAGCAACCCATTCATGTTCTGAAGGCTAACGCCCATCAGGGTGAGCTGATCCTGAGCCCTGAAGAGGCGCCACAGCTGGAGAGGCTCCATCTCGCGCATCCATCCGAGGGTGTGGAAGTTAGCGGCACTAACGTGTTGAACTTTCCAGCGGGAATGGTCATGCGCGTTCAGGGAAAAAGCAGCTCCTCTTCCGACACCGCAGAAGACGATCAATAGCACGCCGCGCTCAAAGCCCTGGGTTTCAGAGCAGGCCTTCTGAACATGTGCGATGGCTCTTTCCACTTGGTGGAGCAATTCATCGGTGGGCGTGAAGAGCCCACGCAGACCTTCCGCGTGAAAGTCATGAAGCGTGTCGACCACGAACACAACAGCAAGATGCTGCCCAACATCTACTTCACGGGCAACGCCACAGATGCTTCCCCAGGAGCTTCTCTGAAAAGGCAGCATCGGCCCCCCGCGTCCCAGAAGCGGGGAGCGGGAAAGTAGACGTGCGTACTGGTACGTGAGGCGATGCAGAAATATCTCGCGGTTACCATCCGTGCCCAGCGTCTCAATGAAGAACCTGCGAATGGCAGCTGTCACTGCTGTCGGCAGAAGGAGAAACAGACTCCCGTCTGCGACGGCAATCGGTCGGCGCTCGAGTTCCGAGTTGTCGATCGCCTGATCCCGCAACAGCCCAGGACCATCTGGCCCGAAGACGAACGGAACTAGGTGATCGATCTCGAGCCCAGCCTGAGCGAGGTCGGCCATGCTGAACTGCACCAGCTTCTGGAGCTCATCGCGTTGTTGAACCAACTGCTTGGGCAACACTTTCACACGAATCTCCGAACCAAGCTGGTTGCGCTGCAAACCTGCGCGACGGCAGACAAGATCCGAAAGCGTGAGAAGTGCGTACACCGCATCCACGACGGCCTGGAACCGCGGTTGCTCCGGGAGCTCATCAATCATTTCCACAACACGCTGCAGATAGAAGGTTGCGCTCTCCCACGTGCCCTCAAGAACCAGGAAATTACCACGGCGGGAAGAGATGTTGCCGACAAACACATCCTCTGCGGGGTCCTCAAGATGGCCATAGGCCAAGCCAATGGCCGAGAAGCCCTTCAACAGGATCGGGGATGTAGCGGCCTGAAGGCCGTCGCCGAAGGCGACGCTCAGATGCACGAGCGCCTCAAGGCGGAGGCAATTGGTTTGCAGCGACGGCTGCAGCAACAGTCCTGCATAAGTTGCGGCCAACCTTACCGGATGAAAGCCGCGCAGGTCGCGCACCAGCGGCTTGCATTGCGCAGCAATCTGGCGAAGCCCGAGGGATACCGTGAATGCAGCCATCGCCGCCGCCAACGTGCTGCCGTCGAGCAATTCGCGATTTTTCTGATTGACCATCCTCTTCGCCTCCCGAATCCTTGTGAGTCAGCCCCGAGGCGAAGCCGCACCAGGATCAGATGAAAATGTCCCGCCGGCCACGGCATGTGCTACCGGCGAACTAGCTTCTGCAGACCGCGTCCGCGAACAAGATCCGCTGAGCTTTGCGGGAGGCTCTGGCGATCCAGAACGAAGTGGCTCCTGAAATGCTTCATTCCGCAGATCCCGTCAGATTGTCCGGCTGTTCTTCAGCGGTAGCCCGTTCGGGTCGGTGGCTATAGGAAGGGGTTGAATCCACTCGCGCACCTGATTCAATAGCTTGGACGGCGGCTGCGGTGGGCGCCGAACGGACCGCGCGACCGGCGGCTCGCCCCCGGGACGATTGATGGAAAAAATGCTCGCGTTCAATCGTTGGCCGATGACAAACTATCGGGCTCCCGTGAAGCCGAGATTCGATGGAGCCGTCAAATTGTTGATGCTGATGTCCATTGAGCGCGGTTTGAGAAGACTGCTTCACGGCGGTGGAATCGACGATCGTAAAGACGGCAGTGGGGCGATAACTGCCCGTCGATCCGCTCGGCGTCAACGACTCCAATCAGTCTGGAACGGACATACCTGAAGGGCTGCAATGCAGCGGTTGCCGACGTCCCCCGTCCTAAGCCGCTACTCATGGCATCGGTCACCTTGCGGTGATTTGGCCCAAGCCGCTGCGAGTCGGCCAGATGAGCAGTAGCGAATGTAGGAGGCGTGCCGCTACACAACCTTAACCGACTTCGCCGTTGCGGAGAGATCGGGCAGAGACTTCGCACTGAGCTTGACAATGCGGCTGTTTATCTTGCTGTCTATTTTTGCAAGAAACTTGGACGACCTCAAGGTGCTCTTGAATGATCCGTACTGCTCACGATCATAACTATCAACTGCCGCGTCGTAGAACATCTCCACTGCCTTCTTCACATATTTGCGGAGAGCATTCTCGAATTCTGGGAAGCGCATTCGTTGCAACGTAATTTGGGGTGACGGAAGGTCCGAAAACTTCGTGAGCATCTTGAACGTGCAGTATGTAACCCAGTAGGTACTGGTAACACCAAGAAGCGGTGCGTTCTCATCGCTACCAAGCCCCTCAAGATGCTTCTGTCGTTCTTCGTCGGCGAATCGACCGACAAGCCAAGCGAGGTAAACAGAGGTAGCTCCTATGCCTTTCTTGAACAGCTTTTGATATGGCTCGTCGAACAACTCGCTCTTGTTGTCGATCGCTTGAATCAGGAAGGCAGGCTCCGCGGACGCGAGATACTGTGTCACCTTATCGAGCTCTATCGAGAGAACGTCCCGCTTGCGCCTTGAGCCAGCTTGTTTGGGAGCGTAGGTAACCCCGACCTTCTGAAACTCCTTCCGCAATTGCTCTTGGATTTCATCTGCCGCTCGGACGGTCCAGATTTTCACGGCGTTTTGAGAGTTGTTATATCGGACGATCTCATTCTTCAGTCCGACCTTTGCCGCGATTACGCGTGCTAGCACCTTAGCCGATCCCTGTGCACCGGCCCGAACTAAGCTTGAGGTGGTCTGACAGCCATTCACAATACTGAATCTTTTAAGCTGGAGACCTGAACTCTTCGGCTTGCCGATGGGCATGGCACTATCGGCCACAATGGTGATCCCATTGTTTAGCGCCCAGAAATTTCCCGGAGACGTTTGTGCAGTTCTGATGATCTGCTCATTGATGCCGCCTTTACGAGCGCCCAGAAAAAGCCGAATGTTGCCAGCGAACAACTTGTCTTGATGGGCCGTATGTAGTCGCTTCAATTCACTTGCGTCGACTGACCCGACCCATGCACGTCCATACTCACCGGAATCCTCGAAATAGTTGCCGGAGAACTGCAGCTTGTCTTCTGGAATGCCCGCCTCAGCATCAATGAGGCTCTGGTACTTGCTCATGATGCTGTTTTGAGCGTAGTGAAAGAAGTTGATGCCCTTAAGTGCTGGATCGTTCGAGTGCGCGGCCACAGAGCGATCTATTTGGTCCGACTTCTTCCCTAGCAGGATGCGGAAATACTCCCGTTCGAAGCGAGCCTTCTCCTTCTGTGAGGATTTGCTTTTCACATAGTGCGTCGAGCAGCGATTTCGGAAGCCGT
>JGI26540J51217_10002593_pt1 | contig 11337 bp, 17 predicted proteins | sample ThiBio_1000_plan_2_FD_51217 | JGI IMG/M metagenome (IMG submission 51217)
AAAAAAAGCGATACAATTGATTAAATAAACAGAAATTCAAGATCGAAAATGATCTGTACTAATTCTTCTTCGTGTTTCTCTTCGGATTTTTGTCGTGGTGCTGCTCGTGGAGTTCGTCGAGGAACAGTTTCTTCAGTTGATTCTGAAATTTGTTTTATTTTTGCTTTTGGACGTTCAGCTACGAAATTGGCTGCTTTCTTTTCTTCGGCCCAGACATTACGACGATCCATATATGTACGACGATCAGTAACTAAACAGATCATTAATTACATATCCGATAGAGAAGAAGAACAACAACAACATAAGTCAAACAGATAACTTACCACGTTCGTATCGACTGAAAAGTGAAACTTTAGCCTAAATGAAAACAAATGAGAAAATATATTGAAAAGACAATCAATGACTATCAAACCGGTGCACTTGATGTGATATCATTAACACCAGAAAAGCTAGAATGATATTGATTATGTCAAATGATTGTTATCATTGAGCAGAAATGCAATACTTACATGCCACCACCGAGTCCAGTATGAACAATGTTTGATTTACGTGTTTTAGCTTTTCTAGAAAACAAAAAGAAATTCTAATGAGCACGAGAAAAAAATGTGCTAGTGATGAAAATTGTACCCTTTTTCAATTTGTCGAGCACGTTCTGTTAATTCGACCATCTACAATAGATTTCTATTCACATCAATTTGATTTAATAGTTTGGATTTTTACATCATATTTTTGTCGTTCGAATCGTTCAGTTAATTCATAAATCGAACCGTGTAATTGTTGAAGAAGATTATGAAATTGTTTNGCCTAGAAAATCTCNACATTAAATGAAATATTCGCAAAATCGAATCGTACTTTTTCAATAAGATCTTCTTTGGTTTTGCCATCGAGTTGTAATTGTGGCACACGTTGAGCAAGAATTGATCGTTTTTCTTGTTCTAATTGTTCAGGNGATTTTTGCAAATCTTCTTTTGCTTTGAGAACGTTGCTAAATGCTGATCCACTTGCCACTAGAAATCGATTCAACCAATAGACGTTGATAGTCTATTTAGAGAATGCTTACTTCTTGTTAAAGATCGATTGCTGCGACCAGAAAAGAATAAATGATATTTGTGACGATGCGAAGACGATTAGAGATATTTCTTCTAGTTTTTTTTATAGATCGAGAAAGAGAGAGAAATCGAGGAAGAAAAACGGAAGGAATCAATCAGATTTGTCTGTGGTCGTGTGCAAAACATAACCTATAGAGAATATGCAATCAAAATAGGAACATCTGTGTTGTTTTGTCGTATTTCTCTCCTTATTTGTAAGCAACATGTATATATCAATAGATTTATTCACGAAGAAATCTTCTGTTCTATATTGAGAAACAAGGACTATTTGATCTTATCATAGGAAATGATAATGTGAGAGAATGATCAAATAGTAGCTATACACAATAAATCACGGACAAAGAAGTCAAGCGAAAGGAGGAAAAAAAATAACATCTGTATTATCAATCCGGTTCGTTTTTCTTTTTTTGTCTTATGTAGAAGAAAAAGAAGAAGAAAAAAAAACTCTGCATGAATAAATATATGTAAACGTATGATAAAACAGTTATTAGTTGCTGATGAGTTTTCGTCGTTGTTCAAGAATGGTTTGAATATCTTGTTGTTGTTTGTCTTGACTAGTGGCAACAGCTAATGTATTTTCATGCATTTTCTTGGCGTTATCTATAATCGCATTAATTTTCCCTGTCATATCTAAACTGTGAGGGATTTCTGCTGCAGCGCCGTAACGTTGTAGAGGAGGAGAAGGCGGCAGAGGTGGAACAGGTGCCAATTTGATCGGTGCTGTTTCCATTGGAATCGAAGTCGTTGTTTTTTTGACAATAGGTGGAATTATTTCTTGAGATTGTACAGGTAAATTCTCTGTTTGTTGTTGAATAATTGGTGTGATTTTATCACGTATAGGTTTGGGAATAAGAAGTGGTAAAACGACATCAGGTGTCGTTAATGGTTCAACAGTTACAGTTTTTTCTATTTGACCATTGGAATCAATGATTTCAAACGATGGATCGGTTGAAAAATTCGTTTCATTCACTATTTCAAAATCATCAAAATCAGCCATAGTGGTAGTTTCGTCTTTACAGTAGATTTGTTGTTTTTAAAATGACGAAATATATTTATATCTTTTGTGTCAGCAATGACTAATACATAACGTTATTACACAATATCATGTAAACTACATTCGTGATTGGAGAAAAGATTTGACATTTTTTTCTTCGCTTGAATAAAAAAAAATCTTGTTTATTTACTAAAAGAAACTATCTCATGAAAAAATATGTCTTTGTTTAAGGAAAATTAATTTTTAGGATTGGAATCAGGTACACCGACAGTGATATTGAAATCAGGGAATTTCTCTTGAAGAAGTGTTTTTGATTTCTTATGATCAGCAGCACCATATGCCTAAGAAAGAAAGAAAAAATACAATGTTAATTAGAACAGATTGATGCGATTATTCGAATACTTCAGATTGATCGAAGAGATTGATCTTCTTCTTTTCGAAATCGACTTGCACTTTTCCACCACCTAATATGTACAAATCATTCAAAGGACCACCAGCTTCATCTTGAAGTTTTTTAAAAATCTTTTCTATAAAATAATAAACAAACAGAAGCTCAAAGTCTAATCTGTTGTTGTTGTTGTTATTTTTTCTTACCATGATAGTCCAAATTAGGTTCGCCACGAATTAAATATTTTTGACCAAGTTGGGCAAGAATATATTTAAATCGGCCGGATTTAGTACCGATATTGACAAGCGGAAGTACTTTATTCATATTTATCTAAAATATTTTCCAATTTCTAATTAAANATTCATATCGAGAAGTTTTGCAAACAAGCGTATAATTATCAAACAGTTGTTGCCATATTTTTCTGTAAATATCGTTAAATATCATATGTCATTACACATCAATACAACAATCGATATACCATCTGGCAATGAAAGATCACGTCGTTTTTTTAAATTAAAATAAAACAAGACTTCCGATTAGATCTTAATTCATTTTATTCTCAATTGGAAATAATTAATTTTAACATCTACCAGATGTCTTCTATGTTTATCATTGAGATGCTCTTTGCTATTTTCAGAAAGAACCAAAAATTCGCGAGATTATGTATAAAAATCAAAATGCTTGACTAAAATAATACTCAATATAAATGAATTATTTGCTATCAGATTCCGCTGGTTTTTCAGTTGAAATCGTGAAATCCGGATATTTTTCTTGTAATAAAGCTTTTGCTTTCTCNTGATCAGCCGGACCGTAACTCTAAAAATCGACTTCGAATGTCGGTAATGAGCATCAAAATAGATCTACTTGTGATTCTCCGAAAACATTCAATTGTTTTTTATCGAAATCAACTTGAATTTTTCCGCCACCTAATACTTTCAAGTCATCCGACGATGCATTTTCAAGACTNTGTTTGAATTTTTCAAAGATTTGATCTATTCAANCAAGAAACATAAAACACTAAAATCGTATCTTTTTCTCTACCATGATATTCTAAACTTGCATCACCACGAACAAACAANTTTTGTCCTTGTTGGACTAGAATATATTTAAATTTGCCTGATTTCGAACCGATATCAACTGTTNCTGCAGACATTTGTTTCGAGTAGAAAAAAAAAGGTGATTTATATCTAGAGTACAATAAATATACATGAACAAAAACGAAAAAAAAAGAGATTATTATTAATATTATTATTTATTTGTATAAAAAAAGAGATTAATGGACGGATTAATGAGTATTAAAACAGAAAAAAAAGAAAATTTGAGAATGTCACAGTTTTTATTAATCACGTACGGCTGTTGTTGGACGGTCATCATTCGTTTCTCGAGCTACTTTTCTGTAAAAAGACAAAATAAATGTCGAACGAATAAATTTGAATTCAATAAATTACTTNTTTCGTTCTTTAGCTCGACTCTTCTTCTTTCGATCCATGAAATCTCTCATTGCTTTTTCAGCTCCTTTAGCCGTATAAGCAAGATAAACATCATTCAAATTCAAATCATCATTCTACAAAAAAAAAAGCCGAATTNTATTTTTCAACTTCAAAAAACAAATCTTCTACTTGATTGTTATTCGATCGTTCCTTATTTTTCATGTTATTTCCTGTATAAGCAATTGATTTTAGGTTCCACTCTCCGAACTGTTCACTCCATGCTGCATTCTCTTGAATAAGTTTCTTGAAAAAGAAAAACNGAAATTAATTCGACAAGACTAAATTTAAATTTACGAGATATTCTTCAGGAATATAACAACTCATGATAAATTCTTGTTTTTGTAATTCTCGAAGTGCTTGAGAATTAGCTTCGATTAATTCCGAACGTTTTTCAAGATTTTCACGTTCGAGATCGGCTAACTAAAAGATGCAAAAAACGTTTTTGAAACATTTCACAATCAATAAATTGTTCTCACTTCTTGTTTAGCTTCAGAATATTTCTTTTCAAAAATTTTTAATTTTTTTGTCAAATCTGCTGCTTCTTCTTTCAATGAAGCATATTTAACTTGAACATCCAATGCTTCTGCCTGAAATCATCATCAAATTACAGACTGAAAACTCGAATACACTCTACCTCTTTCTGTTGTAATTCTTTTCGTAGTTGTTCTTCATTTTTCGCACGTTTCTCTAATTCTTGCTCACTTTCTTCAAGCATCTTCGCTTGTCGAAGTGCTTTATCATGAAGATTCTCTCCACCGACGATCAATTTACTTTTTAACATTCGAAGTTTCTGTTGAAGATCNTCTTTATTTTTCCTAAATATATCCGAATCGTTCGATATTATTCGTCGAGAGTTGTGTTCATTTCAAAGTACGTACATGGCTTGAAGTTCGTCTTGTTTCTCTCGCAATGCTCGTGCAATTTTATCACGTTCTTTTTGAGATTTTTCCGTATCATCTTGAAGTTTTCGTCGTTCTTCGGCTATTTCTCTTTCGATAGCTTCTTTACGNTCTTGTCGAACATGTAACGGACGTTTACGAACAACACGTTCGCCATTTTCATCAATTTCACTGTATTCCGAGCCGGAATCTTCTTCACCATCGACTAATCAAACACAACATAGTTGTTATTCCCACGATACAGAGCAAAGAACTCACTTTCTCCAACTTGTTTTTTCAACATTTCGAGTTCATTCTGAAGATTTCGAATCATTGCATCCTTAGGATCTTCGTTAACACGAGCATGATTCTTGATGTTTTTCGCTCGATTTGCATATCTATTGAAAATCAATGACAGAAAATGAGAATACAATTTGTGATTTATCTTCTACCGAAGCGTGCTTAAGGTTTCATCGTAATTGTAATCNGCCGGACCAATATTTGCAATCTAAATACAATACAGATCGAAATACGAAGAAGATTCGAACAAATAAAATGATTTACCATCGCAGTTTTTGAATTTCCACCTAGTGAATCTTGTAAAAGTCGTGTTAATTTCGAATTTCGGTACGGTATATGCGTTGATTTTCCATCGACTAATGCTGATATAACATTACCCAATGTCGATAAAGATAAATTGATTTTCGTCGCTTCTTTCAATGTATTTCCTTCGGCACCTGATTTCGATTGACGTTCACTGCCCTAAAAACAACATACGCATGTTTATTTTNTCTTCATTTGAACACATTTTACCGCTAAATCAACCATATGCAATTTGCCAACTCGAATACGTTTGCCTCCATCGGGACCTTTATCACTGCATTCGATGGTAATCGAAAATATTGCGTGAGATCGACTACTGCGTTCGTTCATTAAAGTTTGACCTGTATGACCTGTAAATTCAAAAGAGTTCTTTTTTTTGTTTGCTCAACACAACGAAGAAAAGATTTCATACGATTAAAACTGCCGTTNCGCATTAAAGTTTCCATATCTGTTGCACTTTTGCAAGTATGTGCAGATAAACCATCAGCATAAACACCGACATTCGGTCGTTCTTTGATCTGAATATTTGTTCAATTATAGTTTGTCTTTTCGAAAGAAAATCATTGATTACTTCTAAACTTCGATCTCGATCTTTACCAAGTAAATCTCGAATTTCTTCATTATAAATTTCCAAATACGATACATTGACTAAATATCTAATTCAAACAAATATATTCTTTTGTGTTTTTTTTTCTTCATCATTTCATTTTTCTTCTCACCCAACATCTTTGTCTGCTCGAGATATTTCCAAGAACACATGAGCAAACGAATTCGGAATGATTCCATAATTTTTAATATCATCTTTTTTTCCTTCCATCGTAAACGTTTTGCCTAAACAAATTCCAATCTCTCAACTGTATTTTCTCGTCAATATTCGCAAACCAGTGCCCGTTTGACCATAGGCAAATATCGTTCCATTGTAACCTTCGAGTACTGCGTCAACAATCGGCCGAGCAACGAGATTATAAATATCGACTTGTTTCGAATTCGGTCCGAAAACGTAATCGAACGTGTACGTTTTCATTGTATCATCATTAGCATTATTCGGCGGGCGAATATCAATCGCTCCGGTTTTTTCATTCACCTGAGAACAAACATTCATCAAAAACATTTCGTAGTTTGTTTTTTTTTTCGTTTTCTATTTACATAAACAATNTCACGATGNTCATTTGACACTTCTTTATCACTAATCGGTCGACAACGAACAACTACTTTGACATTATTTGCATTGCCTGCACTGGTCGATCGTACTTTTTCCTAAATAAACGATTAAATTGATTTGTTTAAGACAAGACTAAAAACCAACCGGCATTGTCTTTTCGTTCTGTTATCTAAAACGAGACAAAACAAGATATTTCGTCTATTTCGAGAGAACTAATTTTGAGAAAATCTTGTATTTTTCTTNGTTTTTGTTTTATTTAAATGTTGAATAAACAAACAAATACATCATTGAAGAGAAAAAAAAATGACAACCNAAAAAAGAAAAAGATCAGACTTGTTTATAAATGTATTTTTTGTTTTCTTGAACTTTTTCCAATGAACAACAAGCAACAAAAGAGAGAAAGAGAAAAAAAAGAGAGAACAAATGAAACGAAAGATCGCAATAACACAAAACACGCATTTCAAGTTTATGTATGCATGTGTGTTGTTTCTTGGTTTTAGAATCAACTCTNCTCAAGCTCAAATCAATGAGGATATAACTCGACAAGAAGAAAGAAAAAAAGAATAATAACAACAAAAACAACAACAACAACAGTAATAATGATAAAGAAAAACCATCGTTCTATTTGCATGTACAAAAAAAAGTGTGTTCAGATATATATATATATAAAATATTTACATGAAAAACGAGACAAAACAAGCAGAGAGAGTAATGTGCTTGGCTGTAGTTGTCATGTATAGCTGACAAAGAAGGTGAATGATGGATGAGTCAGATATTTTTGTTTTTGTTTTGTTCACTGTTTGAAGTATCCAACAACGACCGGTTGGTGAGTTGAGCAAGAGAGTATGAAGAGAAAGAAAAACAAAATCAAGTTGAAGATTCCGGTGGATCTTCGGCTGATGAAGGTTCAGTTGTTTCTTGAGGCGGTGCTGGGTGTGATTCTGGTTCTAGTTCTGGTTTAACATCAGATATGTCTTCTGACGGTGCTTGTTCGACATTGGAATCGGTTGTTTGTTCGTTGATGACTTCGATTTTGATTGATTCTGGTGATGATGTGACTACCGCCGGTTCCGGAGATTTGACAGGTGGTGAAATTTGTTGTTGTTGTTGTTGCTGTTCTTGTTCGTATTCGCTGATAAGACGTTTTTTCAATGAATGGGAACTATTCGTAGCTGACGGAGATGCCGATGAAGAGATTGGTGATGGACTTTTGACATTCGTTGGTGGATCAACGTTGATTGTTAACGATGATTCTTGTGTAATATCTGATGTTGATGTTGGGAGAGCCTAAAAGAGAAAAGTTTTGATTTTCGTTTTCGATCGATATGAATGTTACTTCTTGTGCTCGTCGAATGAATTTTCCTTTTGGCGAATGATCAAACGGAGATGTCGACGATTGTCTCGATGGAGAAAATTGCGATTCATCTGCAAAAAAGATAATAATTTCATTTAAAATCACCAAATCGTTCTTTTATTTACTTTTATTAATATAATGTGAATAACGTGGATTCACAAGTTGATTATTCGCTGCCGATGGATATTGTTGTTGATCGGTTGTAAGTCGAGTATTTGGCGAGATTGGACTGCCTTGTGTAATCGAACCTGAACCGGTCGGACGTGATGATTTGATGCCGAATGCTTGTTGATATTGTTGTTGAACATAGGACTGCCAACTACGTTCGGAATTGTTCGAAGGCGAACTCGATGAATGATGAGATGTTTTCGTTGATGTTTGTAATGCAAATGGATCACGAATATTCGACGACATCTCACCTGTTTGACGAGAATTATCTGAACTATCTCGCGGCGATGTTCTATTTTAAACAATCAAAGTAAAATCAGTTGAATCGTTTGATTTTTCTTACCGCATTCGTTTCGATGATATTCGTTGTTGACTTGTCGGTGATAAACGTCGATTTTGAAAGATACTTGCTGATTCTATTCAACACCAAGAAAATATGAAACTAAATTCGAAACACACAATTCTCTCACCATCACTCTTCGGTAATGTTGGACATGCTCGAATAAGTTCACCACGAATGAGATATTCTAATGATTGAGCTTTGTCCTGNGGAGGTGATACTGCACGTTTGTTCGATTGTTCATTCGCAAATTCTAAATCAAATTTAATTTGTCCACACTGAAATCTCTCAAAAAGAATATTACCATTCGCTGTCATTGGTTTGGCTTTTCCATCTGCATAAATTTCGTTTGCACCCATTAGCATTCGCATTGTAATCGAGCCTCGAGATCGAGCCGCTGCAAAAGATCGAAGAAAAACAAAACTATTCAAGTGCAATTTTCTTTTTTCATTTTACTTTCACGTCCACNCGTGCTATTACTACGTTCTATATTATTTCCATCGTTATTCGAATGAACTTTGGATGCGCCAACGGTACTATTCTGAAGTTTTTGATTGATTTCTATCGAAAGATGAAATTAGAAAAACGGGACAAACTCGTTTTCGTTCGAATATCTTACCGACATATTCTTTGTTTTCCAATGGTTGATTCGAGAGAATCTTTTTTATCGAACTGTCACGACGTTTCTCGGAGATATCATAATCAGAAGTAGATTTATTGACTGAAAACAAAAGTTCAATCAAACGAAAGAGAAAAATCTTTGAATATCATTACCATCTGGATTCGATCGAGAATTGGCATCGAAATCATGTTGTTCACGCTGAGAACAAAACAAAAGAGAATTTCTTTGAAGAAAAACAACAAAATTTCTTACAATTGAATCTGAATCATCATCTCCATCGATTAAAATCGGTTGATCAGCATTCTGAAATATGAAAATTTATTCTATCAATTATGAGCTACGTATTTTTTTCTTTTCATACGTCGATTATTTTTGCTCCAGATTGAAGTAGATGTAATGATTGACCATTCGAACTATCTGTATGACTGAAATCATTATTTGAACTTCGATTTTCTGGGTCTAAAATTTGTTCAAGTTCATGTATTTCTATTCAAGTTCGAATGTTTGTTTACTTGTCGATGCAACAAAATCATTAACTCTCTGTTTCATAAATTCTTGAATCGATATTGATTCTTTGGGATTTCTTATCGAATCATTCTGATGTAAATTTCGTTGCGATTGAGAATAATGCGATTGATGTTGTTGAGGTGATACGGTGCCTACAGGNGAATGATGAAGTCCGTGATACAAATACGGTGATGAATGATGTGGAGAAATTTGTGATGGTGGTATTAGTGCTGAACGATTGGACGAACTAGATGTATGATGATGATGACTCGAATGTGGTTTATGTAGATGAGATGTTTGTCTTGAATAGGGCGATGAACCACCGTCGGATGGAGAATCTGAGTAGTTAAAATTGGGATTCGAAGAACTTTTCTATGGATAAGAGAAAGAGANAAGGCGTATAGGTCAAGTAGGATTTGTTTGGAGTTTATTACATGGTGATTATGCCCTTCGACACGTTGAAAATGAGCTACTGGATTATCTACTGTCGAACGTGCTTGATTAATACGATGATGAAATTCATCAGGCGAACTGGAATCAAATAAAAACCGAAATAGATTAAATTTATTTCTAATTACATAGACTTTATAGACAAGACAAAGTTAGTTTAAAAATAGCTTCAAAGAATGTCTGATATTATACTTTGACTCATGTTTATTTATTAGTTCTCCTTACCGAGCGTCACGATCCAGAGCAGATGGTACACGTGCTGAATGTCGTGCAAATTCATTCAATTTTAACAGAGGATTTTCATTTGATTTCATCTGTGAATGTAATTGAGGATTATTTAGATTCTGTTGACGCCAAAGAGACGTTGGATAATCGTTCGATGAATAACGCATATGTTCTAGAATATATTTCAAAATANTTTAGAAGACGAAGACAGGCAATTCGACGTTTATCTACCGAGATTTTCGAGTGAATGTCGTTTGGACGAGTACGCCGATGGATCTGGTGGCGAATGTGTCGATGGTAAATGTCGATTTGCGCGAAGATTCTTCAATTGTTCATTGTTCGTTGCTGAATTGAATTCATGCATGAGACGTGGATCGACATAGAACGAGTTTCCCGGCAATGAGCCATAGTAATGCGAGTAAGGTAGAAGTCCACTATTGAGAAGATCTTGTGGATACATGCCGGATGATGCTAAGATTTGTGANGCCGCGAGAAGAGCGGCTTGCTGTTGTGAATGATGAGATGACGAGGATGATGAGGAGGGTGGGACGATGGCTGTCGGTGGCGGAAGTAATTGTTGGGATGAAGATGATGATGTTTGAGATGGAGAACGTTGTTCAGACGGATGACGTGTTTGCCTATAATAAATTCGATACATTGCTTTCTTTGTTACAATTCGTATTGAAATGAGAGAAGGAGAAAAAAAACATTTGCTTGCTTAATTTTCTATTCGATTATTCAGCATGATGTCAAGTTGTTCTTTGCATACGATTTGAATTTCATTTGAGACGGTAAATTTATTTATAGTGAAAACTGATTATTCTATTCTCTTACCGTTCGTGGCCCGGCGAGTGCGTACTAGTTAAAAATCTCGACGTGACAAAGTCTGCCCGTAGTGTTTCATAAGTATCGGTGTTCGATGCGTCGGTTGTCGAGGTTTTTGAGTTCGTCGACGACGGTCGATTTGAAAAACTATTCGGTGAGTAATGTCGCATATAAGCCGCAGCTTGAGGATGCTGCTGCTGCTGCTGCTGTTGTTGTGGTGGT
>JGI26540J51217_10002625_pt1 | contig 11240 bp, 9 predicted proteins | sample ThiBio_1000_plan_2_FD_51217 | JGI IMG/M metagenome (IMG submission 51217)
AAAAAAAAAACAACAATCTCAATCATGAATTTCAAATTTTCCTTCTCGTACTTTGAATAATTGTACGCCCATACAAGCGAACATAAATTGCAGAAGAAATGTGACTAACATAATATTTCCGATAGTTTTTATAGCAACGACGACACATTGAACAACATGCTAAAGAATGAAATCAAAATTCGAATGAAAACGAAAACGACAGTTCTTGTTTCGTTCTATACTTTTAGACCTTTGGCACGATTAATTGCACGTAATGGACGAAGTACACGAAGCACACGAAGAATTTTAACGACTGATATGGTACGATCGTTTATGACCATGGATATTAAGGAAACAGCGACGACGACCATATCGAGAATATTGAAACGATTACGACAGAATGCTCCTGGATGAAAAATTAAACCGTACGAAATCACTTTCAAACAGATTTCAATTGTGAAAACAGCCGTGAAAAAATAGTCAGCTTTGTTTAAAATCTAGTTTTTACAATCAATAGATTAGAAGATTCGTTTTTCTTGTGCTTTATTAAGTTACGTTATTTCGAAATGAATCGGGATCAACAGGATCTTCAGCGCCAAGTGAAATACTTGAGAATAGAATACAGGCCAAAACGAAATATCCAAATGCTCGATGATTACAAACACGATGGCAAAAAATACGAAATCTAAACTTACAAATTTAGCTTCTTGTTCGAAGAAAATTACGTGTTCTTACGTATTTGTATGACTGAATACAAACAACGAAGAATACGGCGGAATCGGTTTGACTTTTTCGACAATATTTAATTCTGATAATCGTCTCGGTCTACAATTCAACAAGAAAACGTCAAATGAATTCTTCTTTCGATGAAATTGTTACCTTGCAGTGGCACGTTCGCCTTCTTCTTGTTCCATTGCTTGATCGTCATTTAAAATCTCGCCCTCGATTTCTGCATGAGATCGAGATTCACGACGTTCATTGTCATCCATCGGATTCTCTTCCAGATTTTTCTCATCTACAAATTTTCTTCTTCAAATCTAAACTTCGATGTTTACGCTTCGTTATTTTACCTGTCCCATCGTTCTCTCTAAATCAAAGCAAAAAAACAGATCATGGGTTTTCCATTCAAAATCCATTTTTTAAATTATCTTACTGTTCGGCTCGACTGCCTTCAGCATTTGATTTTCCTTCTTCTTCTAATTTCGCTTCTTCACGTTTCTTCTGCTCTTCCTCTTCAGCAGCTGTCAAATTCTCCGCATCAGCCAAGTTATCGACGGCGACTGAAAGATTTCATCAACAAAGCCGTTTTTATTTAATCTGCTTTTCACAAATCTACTCACTAGCCAAGAAGACATTGAGTAAGATGTAATTACCGCAAATAAACAAAATAATAAAATAGAAACAAACAACCGTTCCAACTAAACTCAGACCACCTGACGCTCGAATGCCCGTATATAAAACCTCATTCCAATCTTCACCAGTTAAAATCTTCGAAAGAAAAGAAAAAGTTATTTTCGTTTTCATTTTGTATTCAAGATTTTTTTTTTACTTGAAAAACTGTGATCAATGCTCCCCAAAATGAATCGAAATTGTTTCTCGGTTTTTCTTCTTGTTCGAAAATATGATCGAACTTGCCTCCGAACATTTGCATGCCCAATAGAGCAAAAATAACAATGAACAGAAACAAAAGTAAAAGCAAAGATGCAATTGATTTCATTGAATTAAGTAATGATGCAACGAGATTTCTCAAGGCTGTCCAATAACGTGTCACTTTGAAAACACGCAGGAGACGAACACAACGAAGCACAGATATACCCAAAGGTGGCATGAGATCATAATGAATAAGTGCAAATTCAATAATCGAGGCAATAACGACGAAACAATCGAAACGATTGAAATTCGACACGAAATAACCGGTTATGCCGAGAGAATACATTTTCAGAAGCATTTCAAATGAAAACAACACGACGAATATTCGATTTGCAATTTCTAGAAATCGAAAAACAAAATGAATAAAAATTAAAAAAAAACTCTTCGATTTATTTTCTCTCGGACCTTGAGTATATGTTAACCATTCGGGTTGACCGTAATATTCACTTGCTAGAACGATCGTATTCATTAAAACGAGCACGATGACAATCCAATAGAATGTCTGTGATTTAACCATTGCGTGTATACGACGACGTGTATATGCATGAAATTGATGAATATATCGTCTGACAAATAAATGAATTCGATTTAGTTTGAAATGAGGAAAAAGAAAAAGTGAATTTTTACAATTTGTTACAAAGCCAACCGCAATGAGTTTCTANTTTTCGTTCTTTTTTAACTGGCTCACCCAATGCATCGAGAGTGACTAAATGAAAAATTTGATTAGGAAATTTGCGAGTCAAACAAATGAATTTTACCCTCGTTTTCAGTTCCATCGGCGACATCGTTTCCGATTTCTAGTGAACAAAAGTAGAAAAAATAAAGGTTCAATCAATCTTCATCCTATACCAGCTTTTCGAATCCATGCCATGTAATTTCGGAAAGATTCATCAATAAGTTGAATTTCTCGTAGTTTTTGAAAATCACCTCGTTGTTTTGCTTTTTCTCTTTCTTTTGAAAATTCTCTGAACAAAAATTAAAAAAAAAAAGAATCATGACATGATCCTGTCTTTCGCTCGTATTTACCCGCTGAGAACACCCAAAACTAGATTCATAACAAAAAACGATCCGATAATAATCAACGAAACGAAATAAATCCAAGCCCAGTCTCTTCCAATGGCATCATTCATCTAAATTCAATAGCTCATTTCTCAATTCAATCTTTCTTCTTTGTTGTTTTATTTTACTCGATATAGAATCGATGTCCAACCCTCCATCGTTATGCATTGAAAAACAGTCAACATTGCCAAACCGAAATTATCGAAATTGATTATTCCATACCATGGTCCTTCCCAACCGATATCTTTACATTCTTGATCATCAGGACATGGACGACCTTTTTCTCCACAAGGTCGAATTTCTTCAACTCTCGGCAAAATATCTACGCGTATAGATAATATACTCACATGATTGAAAAAGAAATCCTATCTTCTATCTTCCTACCCGTGCCTTTCAAATAACAAGTCGAATGCATTTTTCCACAGAATAATTCGAGACCGATAATCGCATAAATTGTTATGACAAAAAGTACGAGTAGAGCAATATGTAACAACGGTAACATAGCTCGTAGAATTGAGTTCAAAACGATTTGTAAACCTTTACAAAGAAAATCAAACATCATCAGTACTCAATCTGTTTGACACATGCAGTGATCACGCACCCGAAACTAATATCATGCGTATAAAACAAAAACAAATCACTGTGCACCAAAAAAGCATCAGCAGGCAGGGATGACAAATGATAGATGTATGTGTATGGGGATGATTTATTTACTTGGTACACCATTGACAAGTTTCAATGGTCGAATAACCCGAAATGCTCGGAGAGATTTGACATCAAAACCTTGAATGTTGTATTGAACCAGGATAACACTCAAGAATCTAGTTGAGAATTGATTTAGTTTTTGTTTTGTTTTATTTATTAACAAATAGTTGGAAGAAAAAAGAGTCGAAGAAAGCAAGAACGGAATTTTTCTTTACCCAACAACAACGATAAGAAAATCTAATAGATTCCATCCACTTCGTAGATATGCATTCGGATGAAGACATAGACCATAGGCAATTATTTTTAAAATAACTTCAAGTGTAAATATTGCTAAAAATATATATTCAATTTGTTCCTAAAAATAAAAAACGGAAAAATAAATCAATCAATTGATCGATAATTTCTTTCAAATTATTTGACACGAATAAAAGAAACGACGGTTCCCCGTAGAGAATTGATGTCTGATCGAATTATTTACCAGGATAGAATTTGTTGGTGTTGTATCATTATTTGGCAATGGTTTGCTAAGAGCTAACGCAGCACAATTACAAAAAATAGTTAACAGCACCAAATATTCAAAAGGTCTTTCAAAGAAAGAAAACACAAATTAATAAATCATTCGCTATTTAAAAGAAAAAAAAACATACTTCCATTCGACTAGTTTGATACATGTTCGACGTAATTTATTATCTAATGATAGACAAAATAATGCACGACGAGGATGTTCAGGTGTTGTTTGTCGACGTTTACGACGACGAATTTCAGCCTGTTGTAAAACAGTACTCCAGGCGTTATTACCAGTTGGTATATCGAGTAGATGCGCCTGAAATAGATCAAGTTAACTATGTCACGTTTTTTTTTCTCTATTGCTCAACAAATCGTACCGCTTTCTTAGGTGGAGCTTTCATTTGCGGCGGTAGCGGTGGGACTGAAGAAAAAAAACCGATGAAATATATAGAAAAAAATGGATTTCGAATTGCATTTGAACTTACGCGCATCATACTCATCATCCGCCGCATATGAATATTGCAATGGTGAGAACATTTGATCAAGATTTTATTGTTAAAACAAATTCATCGATCAATATGGAATGACAATCATTGTTAACTGAAAGAAATATCGATTTACAAGAAGTTAATTGCGTGGAACAGAAAACGAGAGAAAAAAAAGAGAACTTACAGAGAGAAAAATAATCGAACATTGCCTTCTATAAATAAATATATTCGCTCGAAATTTTCAATTTCTTGTCTAGAATAAAAAAAAACAAATCATCATTTGAGGGTCATACAAGGTCGCAGAAGAAAATATCATCAAGGATTTCTTGTTTGTCTTCCATTCTGTATATCTGGTTCCTATATAAGGAAGAAAATATATTCGAGTGCTACAGTCAACGTCAATACCCATCGATTGTATCGACACATATAGCATTCAAATGAACTTTAAGTTTATTCTATTGTAGAAAAAAATCGACAAGACTATTTCACTTAACGAGTTGGAAATGAATTTATTTTTCATGATATTTTTACAATGAACCAATAAAATAAGTTGTTTTTTATGCGTGGGTTCTATATATGGATGATGATGATGATATTCCTATTCTATTCTATTCCTTTCCGGTTTCTTTTTGTTCTTCTTCAGCATATCGGATATTTTCTCAGACTTAATGTCTGACAGTATGTCAACGAATCATCAATGTAAAACGGCAATCGGCAATAAAATAAAGATCAAATAAGAGAAACCTAAATATTTTCGAGCAGAACAGGAAAAAAAATCTTATCGATTGAAAATACAAAACGAAAAGTAATTTCTTCGTTTTGCATATATTTTATTTTATCGCAAAACGAAGGTACGTAAAACATCGACATTACGATAACATTGAATATTAAATCGAAAATAATATTTTCTATAAAAACAACATAGTTAATAATCGATTTTTTGTCTGTTTTTAACAAATATTGATACGATCAAAATTCAGATTTCGATAACGATAAGCATACTAATGTTGTTTGTTAGTTTTTTTTTAATCTGTCATATAATCGAAGAACTCATGCGTGTTAGCTAAGTATAGCTTAATTGCAATCGTTAGACGTGGAATCGATTAGTATTGTTTTTTTTTTCTCTAGGACTGCAACGAAAAGAACAAATCTACCTAGAGAATAGAGATGATTCATCAGCTGTTTTTCTTTCTCGAAATTTTTATTTTTTATTTAACATAATCAATAGACCGTATACGAGCAGCTGTTACGAAATGTAATTAATTTGTAGATAGAGCAAAANAATATGTCTCGTTGGAGAAATTATCCGAATAAAAATGTTGGAGCATGTTCGTTGCGTGGTCGAGGAAAAGATCAGCATATGAGTAAGAAATTTGATTGAACATGAGATATGAATCATCGTAGAATTTCTATAGGCGCACCTGTAAGTAACCAGGATGCTGAGGGTAATTGTGAAGCACCTTGGATAAGCAACGATTCATCATCATCGTTGAATAAATACGAAGCATCTGCGTATGTCGATAAACTTTGGACAGAATTACAAGAAAGAGAATTATCGACACGTCAAACTGAATTGCAAGACTGTTCGTTGACAATTAATGACAAAACCATTCGTTGGAACGAATGCATTTATAGTAGAAGAAGACCACCAACAGGTCATAGCCTATGGATATCGATGCATGGCGGTGGAGGCTGTCCCGCACCTGTTAATGATGAACAATACGAAAATCAAATACATCTCTACGATCCAAGTGAAGGCATTTGGGTTGTACCTCGAAGTCCAACTGATAGTTGGAATCAATGGCATCAAGATCATATAGATCCAATGTTTAATCGTATTATTGAAAATTACATTATGATTCATGGTATCAATCCTAATCGAGTTTATATATTGGGCTATTCAGCAGGTGGCGATGGTGTTTATCAGTTAGCACCACGGATGGCCGATCGATTTGCAGCGGCATCAATGATGGCTGGTCATCCGAACGATGCATCACCTCTTGGCTTACGTAATCTACCTTTTGCTATCTTTGTCGGTGAAAATGATGATGGCTANGATCGAAATAAAGTTGCACGTCAATGGAGTGAACAATTGGATGCGTTGCAAGCATCAGATCCAGATGGTTATCATCATTATGTTAATATATGCAAGAATATGGGTCATTGGATGTGTGGTCAAGATGCTGAAGCTCTGAATTGGATGTCTCAATGGACTCGAAAACCGTGGCCGAAGAAAGTTGTTTGGGTGCAAGATGATGTTATTCATCAACAATTCTATTGGCTTGCTTTGCCAGATAATGTTCAAGGAAAACAAGGACAAAAAATTGTTGCTGAAGTCGATGGTCAAACAATACGTATATCGACTAGTGAAGATATTCGAGATCTTGTTCTTTGTCTGTCCGATGTTTTAATTGATCTCGATCAACCGATCGATGTTCGAGTCGAAAATCATGGTCAAGTCTTCGAAGGTTTCGTTCCTCGTACGAAACAAGCCATTGAAAAATCTCTCCAGGCACGTGCCGATCCAACTCTCGTCTCAACTGCTCAATTAACTCTCCATTGGTAAATTCCAAGAATTAGACGAACAAATACAAAAAACACAAATCATTGTAGTTTTTATTTTTATTTTGCTTTCTCTTTTATTTTTGAATACATATTCTTCGTATTTTTTTCAAAATAGAACTTTTTTTCTCTTAAGAACAGTTCCGTATAAGAATGATGTGTATAATCCAAGGAAATTCAGTGAAGCCCCAAAAAGAAAACGAACTGATACATAGTATGAAATGAAAACAAAAATCAATAGCAATAACAATCAAAATGACGATAATGGTCAAGGAACAAAAAAAAATGAAAGAGACAAAGGCTATTGAAAAAAAGAAAAATGCAAAATTTACAGGAGCGCGCACAAAACAGCACACACACACACACACACATGTATATATCAATATATATATGCGCAATAAGAGGGATAGTAGTCAAAAAAAAACGAGAGAAAGCACAATGAAAACAATACACGCATTTGGAAGCTCGCCAGTTGCGTGTCTCTAGCTCTCTCTCTATGTCTGACTTGTTCATAAAACTAGAAAGATGATTTGTTTCTTTTTTTTTATCGAACAAAACAAGAACTTATTGCTAGGATATGGGGCAAAACACGCTTACAAATATAATAATAATAATAATAATAATATCACTCGGCCAAAACAAGAGAGAAAAAAATACAAAATACATAAATGACGGGACGCAGCTTGTGTTTATTGTTTCCAAGTATATTTATTCCTGCTCAATAGAAAATACTGTTTTGTTTTTTAAACGACGATTTTCTATCGAAGAGAAATAATCGTACATCGTCTTGCAAAAGAAAAAAAGTCGAAACGAAGAGAAAGAGAGAGAAAATCATCATGTTTTATCACATTGGGATAGAAAAACGAGAAAAGAAGAAGGGAAATATGAATGTATGTACTACGTGTCAATAAAAAAAAACAAACAAACAAACAGTACACATTTATTTATGTGCAATGAGAGAAGGATTACGTGTAGACCTGCATTTTTGTTTTCGTGTATACATAAAAAGTTTGTTATAATTTGTTGAGCTTGAAATTTTTCACAAAAGATTGCTGTGTGTTTGATATAGGATCGAATTGAATTCCATTCTCGAGAAGACAAAAGAAGATTTCCTATTCATTTGCCAGTAGAATTTCATCATCGCCTAAATCAAAACATTGATTTCAAACGCAAAATAACAATTCGAGCTTTTATACCTTGTTCGTAATGATCGACGGTTTCCGTCCATTTCATTGCTAAATACGCTGTTATTTGATCGAGATTAAATCGATCGGTTTGTGCATTGAATTTCTCTTGACTATAGACAAGTTGCAGAGCATTCGACATGATGTGCGACGACGACGATGAAGATGAAGGTTGCATTCGATGAAATAATCGTGTCGAAGACTTGTCGTAATCGTGTTCGATTTCATCGTCATCGAGAATATCATCGTGATCGGTATCGTCCTGTTGAGATTTATTGTCGATGACTGAAGATGTTGATATCGGTTGAAAATAGGCCGGATGTGTTGCAGGATAAAAATATTGAGACGGATACATTGATTTTTTGTTTTGTTGATAGTAGATCGGCTGATTTTGACCTGGAAATGCTGTGTAAACGAAGAGAGGCTCGTGAATTTGTTCATTTGGCGAATCTTTATCATTGGGATTCGGTTCGAGTCCAGACGAAGGAGGTACAGTTGGAATTAGGACATAGGACGATTGAGATGGTAGATACTGTGACCGAAAGTAATTCATATAGGCTAATTGCTGTTGATATTGCAGAAGAAGATAGGGATCAGCGTAGGATGACGATGATTGAGATGATGAATAATTTCGTTGTTGATGTGAACGAGTATCTGTATTTGAAGAATGAAATGGTTGAGAACGAATATTTCGTTGTGGATAAGAACGTTTCGTTGGCGATGAATGGTAATTATCTTTGTCAACGGATGGTTCAGATGTTAACGAAGGTTGTACTGGCGANAGCGGAGATGTTGGCGTTGGTGTTGAAGGTTTATCAGTTGCTGTTGTTGTTGATGTTTCCATATCGAAACCGAATGAAACATCATTTAATTCGATATCAATCGATTTATTAAGAAAAACCACAGGTGGTGCTACTTTTGATTGTCGTTTGAGTAGAGAGGATAATGATGATGATGATGAATGAGATGATAGACGAGGCGATGTTTGTTCAGAAATCGAAGATGACGATGGTGGTGGCAGTGGTATCGGTGGAATAGCAGCAGGAATTTCTGTTGATACAGCGGAAGGAGGTGGTGGAGGAAGAGAAACCGAAGTTGTTTGATCTTCTTCTTTTGTTATTGGTATCGATGATTTGGAATTGGATGTTGTTGAACGATTGAGTCCATTTTGTGTCGGTTGAAAACGTCGTTTATCCGAGAAACGTGCCGTTCGATGATTTGTATTCGTATGATTTGTTTCTTGTCGACGTTCTTTTATCGATCGTCGTCGATGTGTTACAGTTACAAATGGTTCCGATACAATTTCACTGTTCGAATTATTCAATGTTAATGATGATAATGATAATGAATCGAATTCATCATTATTCGATGATGTATTATGCCATTCTGGGAGAGATATTTCACCATTCTAAAAGCAAATAGAAATATGAATACTGTATCAAAATCAGATAAGAGCTTTTTGTATATGTATATATGTATGTGTGTGTTCAATTTATGCTTTAGTCGATGGCCTTTCTAAGGACTATATGCGATAGAATCTCGAGATGATTTGATAAATACGCGAATTTTTCGAAACGAAAACTTACAGTTGTATTCGAATGAGACTCATCATCATCATCCGGATTGATTTGTTCATCGAAGGAATGTGTTTCGGTTGTATTGATCGGATTATGTTCATCAAGAAAATGAATATTATTATCATCATCGTCATCGTCATGATTCGAAATTTTCGTTTCATTATCTTGAAGAATTTTACTTGATTTACGAGATTTACGATGTTTTGATGTTGACGAATTTGTTTGATTACTATTTGTTTCAATTGTACGTTGTGTTGATGAATTTTGTCGTTGTTTAGTTGATGAATGACCGCCACTACTACCACCACCGCCATCAATAAACATGACAAGTTCATCAACGTCACGATCACCACGATGACCTGGAATTAATTCTGTTCGAATAACTTCTTGTTGTTGTAACTAAACAAAANAGTTCGAATCGATTCGATGAAATTTATTCTCAATCAACAAATGTACTTGTTTGCGTTTTTTTGCTGCTCGTGTAGCTGATTTACGTGATGAATTGGAATGATGATTGGTATTGTATTGTTGTTCATGACGTTCAGAATTTCTAGTTTAAAAAAAAGCAACAACAACAACAATGTTTGTTTTCAAAATCGTCGTTTTTCTACCGAGTTTGATGACTAGATGATGATATTGATGGGTTATTATTCAATTGAGACCTTTGAGTTGTATACGAAAGTAGATCATTATTTGAATGATTAAGACCATTTGGATCTGTAGAAATGAAGGAAGAAAAAAACGATCGAATAAATAATCAAGAATGAACAGAAGTTTGGTTTGTTTGAATTCTCTGAGCGCATATGCTTACCACCGTTTGAATTATAATTAAAATTATCGGATAATTTATAATATAAAAACATTATTGTCGGCCGAGGCCGTATACCAAATAGATCTGGCATATCCACGTGGATATTGAAATATTCATGATAGATTTGAAAAACGAAGGAGAGAGAGATAGAAAGAAAGAAAGATTGAGTTTTTGTGTTTGATCGTCAGTTGGACTGGATGAATAGATGGATCGATGATGTCGGTGAAGAGGAGTGATAATTATATTGAAAAATGAGATAAGAAAGTAAAAAACCGAGAAGAAGAAGAAGAGAGAGATGTGGCTACTGTGAGGTCGATCGTTGTATCGACGAAAAGGAAAGAAAAAAAACGAGATGATGAATAGTTAAATATACTTGTGCAATAGAAAATATTTCTCGCATGATTCGTTCGTTGGTTTGCGTTTTTTTTTTATTTCTCATTCTCTCTTTCGCTTACATTCCCTCCTCTTTTCTCCTATCTTTTACGTCGATTTTCGATGATATAAAAACAAGAGTATGACTCAGATATATGCACGTATACTATGTCGTCCAGTTATTTCAAAATCGTCAGAAATTACTCCTTATTCAATATAGTTAAATGTAAAGAAAAAGAAAAAGAGAACGTTTGATATCTTTTCGTGCATATATATAAATATACATACGTATAAATATATACGTATATGTGTACCCGCTACGCACACACGCACACACACACACACA
>JGI26540J51217_10002628_pt1 | contig 11225 bp, 10 predicted proteins | sample ThiBio_1000_plan_2_FD_51217 | JGI IMG/M metagenome (IMG submission 51217)
TGATATGCTAGTGAATTTGCCGCAAAACGTAAAAGGCACGCATATGTCACGTTTTGTCGAAATTTTAAACGAAGAAGAAACCGTTTTAAGCGTCGCAACTATTCCACATTGGCTAGATACCATGGTAGAACGCCTTCATGCTACCTATGGTTCTTTACAAGTTAATTTTCCGTATTTTGTCAAAAAATTTGCGCCCATTTCCAAAGCAGCAAGCCTCATGGACTATGATATTTCCATCCACGGCGTGATGGAAAATGGTATTTGCCAAACCTATGTGACCATTGTCGTACCAGTGACCAGCCTATGTCCTTGCTCAAAGGAAATTTCAGATTATGGCGCGCACAATCAGCGCTCTCATGTCACTGTCACCGTGCGTGCAGCACCAACGCTTTCCTTGATGGAAATTATTCAACTTGTTGAAAGCAAAGCATCCTGCGAACTTTTTGGCATTTTAAAGCGCACCGATGAAAAAGCCGTTACTGAGCGCGCGTATGATAATCCTAAATTCGTTGAAGATATGGTGCGTGATGTTGCCACTTCGCTGGATCAACTAGAAACCGTCAAAGGGTACAAAATCAGCTCGGAAAACTTTGAATCCATCCATAACCATTCTGCTTTTGCAGAAATTGATAGGCTTTGGGTTGGCAAAGATGAATCGAGGTTGAAACACGAACACATAGAAAGAATGAAAGAAGAGGCCTGCTGTTAGGAGCTATCCCTAAGCAGGCTTCAGCCTAACCTTTGTGTTTTGTCCTTTTCTGGCTTAGGCTCACTACCGCCTACAACCTGAGGCTTTTGTGCTGAGCCTTCGTATTTATTGTTAATTGCATCATTCATAAATTTCTCTATCTGCGGTTTAAGCTCTTCAGGTGTATTTGAAATATCCAGTTTCCCACCAGGTTGTGTCGATTCTACTACCAGATTACAAAAATCTTTTAAGCTCTTTTCTTTATCAGCAGGTGGCATATCAGGCTTAAGATCTAAGCCAAAAGACACCCCACCGCCTTGTTGTTTTTGCATAACCATATTCATGGATGGATTATCTAATTTTTGGATCTTCAAGAAATCATTGATAAACCCACTTTTGCCTGACTCTAATTGGATCCCTAATAGATCCTTGTTGTCCTCAAAGTGCTTTTTTGCCTCTTCAAATGTTAACCCTTGATTTTCCATCATCGGTTTAGGTAATGAGGGCGTTGGATGTCGTATGCGTTGCATAAAAGAAGAAGGGGAAGGCGGCGGCGATACACCCATCGTTTCAACACGAGAGACATCACTTTTTAAGCTTGGCATGTCCGCCACTTCTCCGATTCTATTTAGCTCTGCCATTAAAGCGCTTTGGTTTTCCTTTGATAAACCGGATTTATAATCCACAAACTCGCCCAGCATTTTTTCGTAGCCTTCTTTCGCTTGTTTTTTGGCTTCTTCATCAGTGCCACGATTTGCTGTCGCCAGGATTTGCTGTTGGGCTGCAAGAAGTCCTACAGCATTGGTAAGATCCTCTGGTGTCGGCTCCGAGGGCGTTGTGGATTGCATCACAGGTGTACCAACCTCAGGCGTTTCAAGCTCTGAGGTTTCAAGCTCTGAGGTTTCAAGCTCTGAGGTTTCAAGCTCTGAGGTTTCAAGCTCTGAGGTTTCAAGCTCTGAGGTTTCAAGCTCTGAGGTTTCAACTTCCGGCGTTTCAACCTCAGGCGTTTCAGATCCGTTACCAAGGGTGATTCCGCCCGGTTGGGTTCCCATCGCAAAACGTTGTGCTTGATCTTCTCGCTTGCCAATATCTTTATTCGCTTTTTCGAGTTCTGCGAGGGTAGCTTTTTCAAGTTTGGTAATTTTATTTAATTCATCCCCTGCATTTTTTTGCAGTTCTTTGGCTTCTTGTAGTTCTCCTTTTAAGTCCTCTCCTTCTTGTTTTAACGCTTCTATCTCTTTGGGATCTTTATTTTGTTCTTGCGCTTCTTTAAGGGCTTGTTGATTTTCTTCTATTCGCGCTTCTACATCCTGAACCCATTCATCTGCCTCCCCTTTGGCTTTCTCTTTTAGTTCTTTGCTAGCAGCAATATCTTTTAATTTTTCTGTGGCTCCTTCTTTCGCCATTTGCGCTTCTTTCATTTTATCGGTCAGCAAACCATCAATATGCGATTTATAACCACTAATACCTTTCTCTATTGCTTCAAGTTTCGCCTCTTTTTCTTTTATTTTTTGTGTCAACTCCGGGCTTTCCCCTAATTTTTTTTCATCCTTTTTAAGTTTTTCAATTTGCCCTATGACTTTATCGCGTTTTTCCATTAATTTTTCCATTCTATCAAGCTGTGGACTCACCTGCTGCATCAGGCGGTCTTCACGTGCAGCCATCCCTTTATGATATAGTGCTTTGGCACCTGCTAATGCCGGTAAAGAAACAGCACCCAGCAACAAGCTCATCAACCAAGCCATCATTTCACCAGCTGCCACCCCGGCATCATCAGAAAATTTCGGTGGTGTCGCCGCTGATTTTAAAGAGGACTTTAAATCTTTACCGGTTTGTTTTAATTTTGTTCTTTGTCTTTGTCCTTGACCTTCAGGATTGTAATTTTTTTGCTTTGCTAAAAGTTGTGCCTTTTCAAAAGCTTCGTTTTTTGCTGCTTCCTCTTTTGCTATTCTTTGCTTTTTTTCTTCTTCAGTCTCTTCACCCTCAAGCTCTGGCTTTTCATCCTCTTCATTCGCTTTTTTTGGCGAATTTGTATCAGTAGAAAGCACTTCTATATTTTCATCTTCCGGCGATGGCGGTGAATTCGTAGAAAGCACTTCCACATTTTCAGTCTCATTACCTTCATCTTCTTTGGGTTTACCACCAGTTGTCACAGCTCGACTCCTCAAGGTAGCGCATTCCTTGCCAATAGGACTTATACACGAATAATATATTTTTATATTTACTAATAGGATGACTGTTCAAGCGAGAGGTTAGTTCCATTTAAGGAAAGTGTAATTACAAAGGATATTTAAATAGTTCCACAAAAAATTTTACTGATGAAATAGTTAAAAAATCTGTTATATTTTTAATAAAGTTGGAGAGAAAAATGAAAATGCACACAAAATTTTTTTTGCTTCTCATATTCAGTGGGTTATCCGCGGTTGCATTGGCATCTTCAATTGAGTCAAAAGATCTTGATGCCTCTGCTACTCCACTTCCTCAAAATCCAAGTGGTTTAAAAAATCCTGGTAGTCTCAGCAAGCCTCCAGCCACTACCGATATCCGTAAACCTTCAACTCGAGGCATAAAAAATCCTGCTAACAAAGAAGCAGTAAACACAAAACCTTGCGATCCCTTAAGTTCGTCCTGTCCAAAAGACAAAACTTTACCGACGCCTTCAGACAAATCGTTTGAAAAGCCTTCTGGAGACAGCGTGCGAAATCCAAAACAATAAAGCTTACTAACACGGATACCTAACATCGATATCAAAAGTGTTCCGTAAAACTAAGAGCATGCTATAGTAGATGCTTTATAGAGGATGGAGCCCAGGATTTCGCATGCAACAAATGGATCATTATTTAATCTTAAAATCTTTTCATATTTTTGGCGTTGTTATCTTTTTAGGAAATATTATTATTACTGGTTTTTGGAAGGGATTTGCGGATTTTTCAAAAGATTGGCGGATTATTGCCTTTTCTCAACGTCTTGTTACTTACACGGACATATTTTTTACCGCACTTGGTGTTTTAATTATCGCTATTACAGGTATGGCCATGGCTCATTATTATAATAATCCATTTCATATTAAATGGATTGCGTGGGGGCTAGGTCTATTTATTGCCTCAGGGATCATTTGGTTGACAATATTGATCCCCATTCAGCTAAAGCTGAATAATATTGTGCGACAATTCAATGAAAATTCTACTATTCCTTCACACTATTGGACCTATGAAAAAATCTGGATGTTCTTCGGCATCATTGCCACCTTATTACCCTTAGGTAACTTATATTGGATGGTCTTTAAACCAATGTAATGCTGATCTGCCGTTAGTTTAACGGCAGATCGTTTCTTTTAAGTTAAAGTTGGTTTTTCTTTTGCTTTTTGTTCTTCTTCTACATCCATTCTCTTTACCTCTTGCTCAAGCGTGGTGATCTCCCACTCAAAGCCGGTTACCGGAGCAACTCGATGGTGCGCAGGTGCTTGACGTCCATGCAAACCATAACCATCCGTACCCTCACCATCTAATACTTGAGTGCGACTATTCCTACGCAATATCATTTCTCTGGCATGCAATGCGCCTGAATCATGTTCAGCTAAGTAATTAATGGTGGCTGAATGCTGTACTTCTAGCGCAGAAATCACTTCAGTCGCTCTTGCATTTAATGCTTGAGGATCAAATCCTGACTCAGGTTGTGCTTGTTCAGGCGTTTTGTCTTCCTTTACAGCCACTTTGTCATTCTCCGCTTCATAACCTGCGATTGGAACAAGTGTAAGCTGTATAGCCTTATCTTGCTTTAATGAAGCACTGCCGGCTAAAGGAGCATCTGTCAACGTCGATGTGTCTGCTAGAAAGGAGGAAGTATCCGTTGTTTCTTCTTTATGACGATGCGACTTTTTATTTTCTTTTTTATCATGTTTGTGTTTATGTTTATGCGTATGCTCACCACCTTCTTTATGAGAAGCGTGCTTCTTTTCTTTTTTCTGTTTATCTTTGCGTTTTGATTCCAACACAACCATTTCATCTTCTTCAAGAGGAGGCAACTTGGACTCGCCTTTTTCTCTAGAAATAACTCTTGAAAACCAACCGACAATACCACCTTTTTTGGTTTTCTCATCTTTTCGTGGACCTGCTTGCATACATTCTCCTTTTTAAGTCTCAGCAATCATTACCGTTATTTTTAACAGTACAGTATTTTAAACAGTACAGCTGAAATCCATTTGATAAAACGTAAAATGGTAAACATCTACCTGTTACCTTACCGGTTGTTAGGCTTCACACTTTTTTAGCAATATAAGCAAAACGTTGTTTTATGATAAAGAAGGTGTCATTGTCAACATGTTATGGAATGTGAAATGCTTTAAAAAAATCAATATAAATAATTATCACTTGGAGCAGCAAGACTATTCTCCAACTGTTTCTGAAAAGAGTTGTATCACAACAACGCCTAAAATGATGAGAAAAATTCCCACAATGGCAGGTTTATCTAACGCTTGCTCAAAGAGTAAATAAGCCATTAACGTCACAATGATGATCCCAACGCCTGCCCAAATAGCATAAGCGATGCCTACAGGGATAACTCTTAATGCAAGCATTAAAAAATAAAATGTGCAGCAATAGCCAATAACAACAATAGCCGTAGGGATTATTTTTGTAAACTCTTCCGATGCTTTGAGTGCATTGATAGCAATCACTTCTCCTATAATTGCTAGAAGCAGGTAAAAATAATGCATGATCACTCACAATATATCAATATTACCAGTAAAACTTTGAAAAATTTCGCTGCCACTATCATAGCAAATTTTTATACTGATCATGCTGAATCTTTCAGTGTGATTGCAACAAAAGAATTTAAACTAAGCTTATCAATAGGTATTTTCAATTACTAATCACAGGTAAACTTGAATTATGCCAAAGTTATATACCATCGGACATTCAACACATACACTTCAAGAATTTATTGCCATCCTTAAAGCGCATCACATTAACTTAGTGGTCGATGTGCGCACTATTCCTAAATCACGTCATGTTCCGTGGTTCAATAAAACACCATTAAAATCGGCCTTACAACGAAAAGGGATTCGCTATATTCATATGATTGAACTAGGTGGATTGCGAAAAACTGAAAAAAATTCAATTAATCAGGGGTGGCGAAATGCTTCATTTCAAGGTTATGCTGACTATATGCAAACGCCTGCCTTTTTTGCTGCTTTTAAAAAATTAAACGCCACATTAAACCCTGCTCAAAACGTAGCCATATTATGTGCCGAAGCCTTACCTTGGCGCTGCCACCGCTCACTTATTGCTGATGCAGAAGTGATCCGCGGCATTAAAGTTTTTCACATCATGAATATCAATACACTTCATGCTCATCAACTCACAAAATTTGCGGTTGTTAATAGAAAGAAAAGGCCGCTTCAACTCTATTATCCTCATGAAAAGGGATCCTCATAAAATGGTCACTTCATAAAAGCACAATTTATTTTTGTATTCACCGGCTATATTTTACAGATTACACCGCGAAAAATAGCTTACGTATTTCTGCAGGTGTAAAAATTAGCAAGGGTGTTTTTTCATTAAGTGAAACTCGCTATGGGATCTTCTAACATTCCTTTAAAAAATACATCGTTAAGCCCCATGGTTATCTTTTTGCAAATAGTGGGGCTCACGCTAATTTTTTATCTTACGGCCCATCTTGGTCTTTTTTTAGCAATACCACCAGGGTTTGCGACAGTCATCTGGCTACCGTCAGGTTTATCTTTAGCATTTATCTTACTCTTTGGCTATCGCATTGCGCCTGCAATATGGATAGGATCTTGCTGGGTAAATTTTGAAATGTCTCATCATTTTGAAATTGCGTTTAGCATAGGCTTTGGCTCAACTTTACAAGCCTTGCTTGGTGCCTATTTAGTAAATCGTTTCGTCGGCTTTCCAAATCCTTTAAATAATGAGCGAGAAATTATCAGTTTTCTTTTACTTGGTGGTCCCATTAGTTGCCTTGTTGCAGCAACATGGGGTTGTTTAACTATTTTGTTTACCAACCAAATACAACCTTACAATTTCCTATATAATTGGTGCACATGGTGGGCAGGCGATACCATGGGAGTGCTTGTTTTTACGCCGTTAGTACTTATCTGGACGGCAGAACCCCGCGAAATTTGGCAGCAACGCAGATTATCCTTATCGATACCGCTTTGTATCATGTTTGCTATTATTGTGGGATTTATTTTATATACCAATCGCGCAAAAGAACAGAAAATACAACAAATTTTTAAAAATCAGGCACAGGATTATGCCAGTGCTTTAATCGCTGAAATAAACACGCCGCTAGAAATATTATCTTCTCTCAGCATTGCTTTAAATGAAGCAAAAGAAATCAATTCAATTTCCTTTAATATTGAAAATATGTCTCAACTCTTTGTAACAAAATATCCTTCTATTCGAGCAATTTCTTGGCTTGAGCCCGCATCAAGAATAGAAAATGCGGTCAATATTTTCCCTTTTTTAAATTCAATCGAAGAAAAACAAAAAATTATACAACCCAATGCTAAATTACTAAACCAAGCTTGTCTTGCACATCAAGCTATCGCAACCTCATTTAATCTCAGTCAAAAGAAAAATGATTGGGGATTACTTATTTTTCAGCCTGTTTATGATAAAAATGTGCAAAAAAGCAAAATAGAACCTTTGGGACAAAAAGGGAGTTCTGTTCCTGATTGTCAAAATTTATTAGGTTATTTGGTAGGTTTTATTGAGGTTAATAAATTAATTGCGAATACAAAAAATTTACACCATCAAAGTCTAGGATTAAATCTTTATGAAACCAACGAAGAAGGTAAAACAAAACTTATTTATTCCTCAGCTCAAAAACAATCTGCCCCCATTCTAACTTGGAATGATACAATCTATATTGCCGATAGAAAATGGCAGTTACAAATTATTCCAAGAAAAGGCTATTTTAATGCTTTACGAGGCTGGGAAGAATGGGCAGCCCCCATTGGTAGTGTATTGCTGATAGGTTTGCTAGGCTCGCTATTATTGATTGTGACTGGACGTACTGCGATGATTGAAGCTATTGTGGCATTGCGTACATCAGAACTTCAAATTTCTAACCAAAATTTACTCAAAGAAATTGCAGAGCGTAAGGCGATTGAAAATGCCTTAGCTTTTCACGCTAAAGAACTTGCTCGTACTAATGCAGAATTAGAGCAATTTGCATACATTACATCACATGATCTACAAGAACCACTTCGAATAATTGTTAGCTATCTACAACTTTTAGAGCGACGTTATAGGCATGAGTTGGACGCCAATGCCATGCAGTTCATTCATTTTGCTATCGAGAGTGCAATCAGATTGCAAAACCTTATCAAAGACTTACTGAATTATTCACAACTTGGGAAGAAAAGTTCGAATCTTTCAGCTATAAATTCTGAACAAATCTTAGAGCAGGTGTTACGCAGTTTACGCATTGCTATTGAAGAAAATGAAGCGGTTATTACCTATGATCCACTACCTGATGTTATAGCAGAATCGACTCAACTAACACAATTATTTCAAAATCTAATTAGCAATGCGATTAAATTTAAACGAAACAGTCCTATTTTAATTCATATCAGTGCGCAACTAAAAAAAGATTCTTGGATTTTTTCAATTCAAGATAATGGCATAGGAATCGATCCAGAAAATTTCAACCGGATATTTATCTTATTCCAACATTTACACAATCGCGGCGATTATCCAGGGACCGGTATTGGTCTTGCCATCTGCAAAAAAATCGTCGAGCACCTAGGTGGAAAAATATGGGTCACCTCTCAACTCGATAAAGGTTCAACATTTTATTTTAGTCTTCCAGTTACACCATTAAAGGCAAAAGTGAGTTCATGATGGAATCCAAACCTCTTGAAATACTATTAGTGGAAGATAACCCGGCGGATGTCATGTTATTAGAAGATTTCATGCGCCGTTCCAAAGTAATTAACAATCTTAATGCTGTTGAAAATGGTGCACAAGCCCTAGATTATTTGTATAAAAAGGGAAAATATGCAGATGTCAAAACGCCACATCTTATTTTACTTGATTTGAATATGCCTATTAAAGGAGGAAGAGAAGTTCTTGCGGAGATTAAAGAAAATACTGCTTTAAAACATATCCCAATTATTGTACTGACATCTTCACAGGGAGAACAGGATATTTTCAATTCTTATGCCTTACATGCAAATTGCTATCTTTCGAAACCAACCGATCTTGAACAGTTTCATAAAATGATGAGTGCTATTGAATATTTCTGGATGCACCTTGTTAAATTGCCTAACCGATAAGGTATTTTTTATATAGTTACTCAGAGAATTGCCAGCTCGAAGACAACACCCTTGAAAACTCATGTATGAAGATTAGACATAGATCATCTTGTGTGTCATCCCCCCATCTATCACAAAATTTTCTCCTGTAATAAAGGATGCTTGAGGCGAAACCAAATACCCTACCAATGCAGCAATATCTTCGGGCTTACCAACTCTACCAACAGGGTGTTGCATTAAATCTGCTTGTGTATGGTGAGGCATACCGCGTTGACTTTTCTTTTTCCAATCTACAGTTTCAATCCAGCCTGGACTGATAGAATTTACTCTCACATCAGGCCCAAGAGATATTGCAAGTGCATGGGTTAAAGCAACCATGCCTCCTTTTGAAGCAGCATAAGCTTCAGTATGAGGTTCAGACATTTTTGCGCGTGTAGATGCAATATTCACTATTGCGCCATGAGAATGCTTCAAAAAAGGCGCTGCATATTTTGCCAATAAAAAAGGGGCGGTTAAATTTGTTCTGATAATATTATTCCATTCAAACAAGGTAAGCTCTTCCATCGCTTTTTTTAGAAAAATACCTGCATTATTAACCACAAAATCTACGCGGTTAAAATTTTTAACTGTCATATCAATAATTTTTTGTATCTCAGTTTCCGTCGAAAGGTCTGTATGGAGAAAAATAATTTTTCCAAAACTATGTAATTCATTGATAGTTTCTTTACCTGCCTCCTCATCAGCATCCACGACTACAACAGCGGCTTTATTTTTCAAGAAATGTTCTACAATTGCTCGACCTATCCCTTGGGCACCACCAGTAACAATGGCTACTTTATCGCTAAACATAAGAATTTACCCTTATTCTGTATATAAACTCACAATATACAACGTCTTCATCAAAAATTTTTTGTTATATTTATAGGGTAAAACAATAAAGAGGGGATGTTAAATGAAATGGCAGCTATCGGGCCTTTCTCTGATAACAGTGAGTTTATTGTGTGGTTGTAATACACCACCTTATAATGCACCTTACATGGCATATTATCAGAGTGAATGTAAAAGCAAGGATCAAAAATACAACACCTATAATTATTACAATTATACTTATTATGGCGCAAATGAGAAATATGTCCCCGAATATTACGTAGGCGACAGACGCGCTGGAAAATGTAATGGCGGTGTAGCGAATTGTAATCGCAGAGGCGATATTTTCTAACTACATTCTATGTTGCTTATTCACCTTCTAAAAACAGAATAGTTTTTCGTTCTTCTCTTATCATTAATTTTGGTATTTCTTGAAAATTCAGCACGGTTTATTTAGTGCGAATTTTTTCTTCTCATCACTATCTTAAATACACTCTTATATCACTCGTGTATGAAAATGTAATTTATCATCAGCGAGTGGGACACTTTTTATGCCATGTGCAAAGTCACTTCACGTTTGTCAGATAATCGTGATTCTCCCCCTTGGAAACCCCCATTGAGTAGCGTAAATTAGCAAAGAAAAAATTTGATCGTTTTAGCCTACCTTTTGCTAGGGAGTTAACATATGTCTTCTATTTTTAAAAGTAAGATCCAAGAAGTGTTATTCCTAAGTATCTCCTTGCTTGCTTTTATTACCTTCTATATAGAAACCGATATTTATACTCCTAGTTTTCCTGAAATGGTTGCTTATTTCGGTACAAATGAGGAATCGATCCAACAACTTCTAAGCATGAATTTCTTAGGATTATGTCTATCAAGTTTACTCTTTGGCCCAGCCTCTGATGCTTACGGCAGAAAACCTATGCTTTTTATTGGCTTGTTTATATTTATGGTCAGTAGTATCGGTTGCGCAATGACAGAATCACTGGAATACATGATTTATTGCCGATTTATACAAGGACTAGGCTGTGGTGCTATCACCAGTGCAGGGCTTGCCTCTATTTTTGATGTCTATCCACCAGAGAAGTCCGCACGACTTGTATCTATTCTCAATGGCACAGTAGGTGGTCTCATGGCACTAGCACCTATTATTGGTGCATGGATCAGTATTCATTTTGGATGGCGAGCTAATTTTTACCTTATAGCCTTTCTTGCTACACTTACGTATGTTTGCAACGCATTTTTCACCCAAGAAACTCTGCCTAAAGAAAAAAGACATCGGCTTACCCCAACCACTATTTTTAAGAACTACCTCAATTTATTGAGTAACTTTCCTTTCATGGCACACAGCCTTATTTGGTGCTTGATGTTTAGTATAGTAATTGTTTT
>JGI26540J51217_10002637_pt1 | contig 11208 bp, 6 predicted proteins | sample ThiBio_1000_plan_2_FD_51217 | JGI IMG/M metagenome (IMG submission 51217)
TTTCATCGATGATGATGAAGTGTCAAAGTCGTCATCATTGCAACCAATGAGATGTCGATTGATTCTTGGCCACACACGATTGAACGTGATTGCAGCCTTCCCAACCCCTTGCCTGGTCTCGTTGATGATTGCTCGAAAGACGAGATCAAATGATGGATCGAATGTGATCAAGCACTTCTCGCAACTTGCATCCGATCGACTATCATCACTTCCACACAATGGTCGATTGATGATCAATGCGATCAATCATGCCATCAATGTGATCCACCACATCGACACACCAACAGGCTTGATATCGAGCATCGTGATCGACGAGTTCGAGAGGAGAGGATGGATTGCAGACGAGATGAATGAGACCAAGCAATCGATGATGGTGTTCATCAATGTTTGGCGTCGATGTTGGAATCGAATTGTGTCATGGAGCCCTGTCTCATCGATAGGACAAGCATTGCAAGATCAAAACCTGTTGGATCTTATCAACAAACGAGACGAGCAACGATTGATCGAATGTGGTCGTCGATATGTCTCTCTCACCAACGAGAAACAACTCTTTGATGAGCTTCGATTGAACAAAGCCTCCAAGTATGATGAGAGCCTGTGGAGTGTAGCGAGTACCTGCAGTGATCAGCCACTCGGTTTGGACTTCGGGGACCTCGTCTCAAACATTACAAGTAACCTCAACCGACTGAGACTCACCGAAGCAGCACCGCTGCAGTGGCACTGCGAGCTTTCCAAATCATTCGAAGATATAGCTTTTATCATCCTCAGGCCAACCATTCCGGAGTATTCCACCACGTATGACCTAGTCAACTCTAGTTGTACGCTGGTCCTGACATCTACCGAATCGCAGCTCGGAGTATACTTTGGTAACACAATCTTGGCGCAATTTTTTCGAGCCATCCACGAACCAATTGCGTACTTCGCGCATGTGCACAACCTTCTTGTAAAGACCAACACACAAACGGGCTCTCCAATGCAGTGGACTTTGAGCATTGGTTCTGTTACAATTGGTTTACAGCCTGCATTGCAAGTTGGATCAGGGGCTTTGTTGATTCTGCGTTCGAGCCAGTCGCAGGATGGAGATAACGTTATTAAGCGGTTCGAGGCATTCGCTGCGGCTCGAATTGCATCGCTGCCAAACAAGGGTCATTGGATGTTTTGCGCTATGAAGTACATTACCAATGTCATTCATCACATTGATACGCCACCTGGCTTGTTCGAAAGTATTGCAATGGAAGAATTTGAGAGAAGAGGATGGGTTGGGGAGCTTGATGAATCGGCGATTGGCTTCCTCGATGTCTGGCGACAGTGCTGGAATCGAGTTCTCTCTTGGAGGTCGATCTCGTCTCTCGGATTTGGCTTACTCGGCGACAATCTCTTTGACTTCTTCAGTGAGCGAGACAAGCAACTACTTCTCGAATGTGCTGGACGATATGTGGCAATAACCGAGCGAGAGCTTATTGTCGAGTTTCGACGCGAAACCACTTCAAACTCTCCCGCAGCACGTACCGCACCAACCAGGACTGATGTTAGCCGGGCTAAACTATCGTTTTCGCTCACGAAATGGCTATCAACTCTTGGACTGTCGCACCTGACCGCCCAGTTCCACTCCAACGGCTTCGAAGAGCATGACCTGGACGTTATCGTTTCTCTCACAGATGCCGATTTACAGACGATGGACGTTCCGCAGAACTTGCGAAACACGATTCTTGCGAGTATCTGCCAACTCACGGCAGAATAATAGATTAGATAGAGGTCTTGATGTTATCTGTACTTCTGCCGTGTAACTTTATGAAGCCCTACAAACTGGGTGGACAGCGAGCCTCAGCACTCCACCGCTATGTACTCACATTCTGCGCGCCCCTCCAACTACATTGTGAACTATCGTTAGCTATCTATCATTCAGATCACTTCCGCTTCTCTGTTTCAGTCTATTTATGATGGTTTGTGTTAATGAGGGTGGGTTTCGGTCAGATTGGGGTCTCCGCGCTCAGCGAGTGTCAGCGTCTGCTTCCGATAGAAGTTCGCCCAAGAGGGCCTCCTCACCAAAGCTCTCCTGAGTAAATCGATCGGCGAGAGCAATTAGTTGGTTCTTTGTCGCCAACGGAAGGGCCAGAGTTTCGCGCGCAGCGCCGGTGGCCAGCTCTTGCTGGTATTGCTCTTCTCGCTTGGCATCCTTGATCTCGATTCTCGTAAAGAGATTCTCGCTCGAATGAGGTTCAGCGTTCAGGGCATACACGGTCCCCCACCGCGCAACAACGATCCAACACTCCCTCCAAAGGGAGTGGAACATTAAATACGGCTGTTCCTCCTCCCCAGTTGACCCGATCCATCCGTGGCTGCGAAACACCTCATAAACAATGCTCTCGAATAAGCACCCAGGAGCATGTTTGATACCACGAACCACTTTGACCAAATGCTTCAACGCACAGATCAGGTGCCTAGCGGCGTCTGGCAGGGTGTTTAGAAAGTCAGCCGCCAGGTTCGAGAACGACTTGACGACGTTCTCCCCGTTCGATGACACTGTTCGACGCAAGACCAGGTGAACGTCAGAGCTGGTGCGAAAGGACAGCAACAAGTCAACGGGGGTGGTGTTCATCAACAGTGTGCAGCGCATCTGTCCCGTCTCGGTTCCAGTTGCCACGAGCTCTCCAGGCGCCACTTCCTGAGGTGTTCCAAGCACGAGCCTTTCTCTGTGTTGGAGGGCAAATTCCTTGACCGCCTCATGGAAGGCCGTCCACATCGCTTTCAAGCTCATGTTGTCGAGGGCGCAATCGCCTCGTGGAGTTTGCAAGGAACAACGCGAGCCGCTCAGAAGGACCCGAGCGTCCGGTTTCACAACTACGAGGAGGTCCAGATCATTGGCTTGTGTTGCAACCGCCACGTTATGGCCAATGCTGCCGCCAAGGTCGAACTCGCACTGCCATTCGAAGGACACGCGGTTTATCGTGACCGGGTTCAAACGATCGACAATCGCGTACTTCAACCTTGGAAGAACTGCCTTCAGAGTCGTTCGAATAGTGTTGGTGTCGAGTTGCAACTCTTGAGCTCGAGCCCAAAGGGCAGTATTGGTTTCGGTGAGAGTAACGGAAGCCATGGCTAGCAAACAGCCTTCCCGGCGAGAGGGCGAAAACAAAGATACTGCAGAACTGCTGTTGGGCGCGCCCCTGTAGCACCACACGCAGGTGACACGCAGGTCGATGCTCAAGCCGACAGCTGCTTTACAACTCGCCGCTGTGGAGCACGATTCCATCACCCTCTCGCAAGGATATCGGTGCGAGAACTAACGGTAGTGTATCGACGGCGAAGATTTGATGGTAGATGTCACGCCACCGAACCACAAAACGCTTGATTGCTTGCGAGCAAGGGGTGTTTCTCCGCCACCGAACGGAAGGCCCGTCGAGATTCGCGATCTTTTTACCTTAGGGTGGGAAGAAGAGGAGGCAGAGGGATAGAGGGAGAGGGAAGGGAGCTGGAGACCGGAGCGGTCGCCCATGAGCTGGAGCGACGATGGCGGGAGGGAGAAGGGAGCTCTAGTCGGCCAACCGAGAGCCCTTGTACCGAAGCCGCAACCACAGCTTTGGGGTGCGACTGGACGTGAGCTCGCATCACGCCTGTGGAGCACCGCTTACGGCTCTTTTGAGCTCAACAAGAAGCTCCAACTCGGAAAGAGAAATAAAATGGGTGGCATGTTCGCTCAACCTACTACTCCCCGTTCGTTCGTCGAAGCAATGGGTGAACATTCGCTTTTCACACTCCAAGCGAACGCGGTTCCAACATAGACGCCACACACTGATGAAGATCATCAATGATTGTTCAATTTCATCAACTTCGTCTCCAGTCCATCCTTGCCACTCGAACTCGTTGAGAACAATGCTCGAGAACAAGCTCAAGGGTGCGTCAATGCAATCAATCAAACTAACTGCATGAACCATGGCACAAATCATCAATTTGCCATTGGTTGGGAGTGGCGAATATCGATCCAATGAACATTCCTGAGTGAAGCACTTCTGGATGTTCGCTCCATCGCTTTGCATCTTGCGGTACAAAATCAACGGGTTGTTGCTTGGTGATTGAAGAGCCGCATTGATGCTCACTGGTATGCAATCGAGGATCAACCGACAACTCATGGTTGAACAATCATTAGCTTCGGTGACACTCACCAATCGCTCACTTGAGCTGTTGATTGGTTGGATTTTGAGTTTCTCCCGATACTCATCAGCAAATCCCTCGATTGCTGATCGAAATGAGTTCCAGATCGTGTTAAGAGACTCGTCACCGATAGAGATGCCCCTCGATGATGAAGTGGATGTTGGTTTGGTTGGAGTGACAACAAATGAACACTTGTTGGATTTGAGGTCGATCTTGACAGAGCGGTTCGGAAGAGCGGGGATCATCACCATTATCACATCGACTCGCGCAAACGAACCGTCCTCAATCACTTGAGATTCACATCGCCACGCAAATGGACAATTGCATAGTCGAACAGCATCGAGATGAAGCACGATAGATGATGCTAGGCCACAGAGATTGGACTTGAGTGTGGTGAGCACAGTGATGCCGGATGATTGCAGCGATCGAGAGAGATCCCATAGAGCGGCATTCAATTCAGTGATTTCTTGTTGCTCGGTGTTCTCTTGGTCAATGGCGCATTGAGCAAGTGATGCTGCGGAAGGAGGTCGATCGGTGGTTGGCGGTGAATCGGTGGTACTTAACAGGGTACGGAAAAAAACTTCCTCCTTGGTAACGGAGCAACGGTACTTGGATCGCACAGTTGACGTCCGGCACTCCTCAACTGACACGACTCTGCACACTGAGAAGCGAGAAGTCGACGGCCAACGAGCTCGAACACACTCAATACATGGAATCTCCTCACGGATTCCAGCAGTGCGGGGGTTGTGCTTTCTCGAGTATGTATGGTCATGGCATAGGCGATGGATCATCGCTATCAATGATCGCCAAACTTTGAATGATAAGTCCGAGGATGCCGCCTCGCCGAGAAGACAGCAACTCATCATTGAGTCGAGCGGACCAGATGTTGAACCGCCTAATGGGGACCTACTGCTATCGAGACACTCAGCAGGAAGTATCGTCAACGATGGATTGTGGAATGATATCACAATCGAGATATCCCCATCAATAGCAATATGAGTCTCATGCAGATAGTTTTTGGTATCCAGTTTTCGCCAAATCAAATATTCATCGTCCATGCCATCAATATTACTGCCACACACATTGAGCCGATACTTGTGTGCTGTGGGCTTAACGGATTGAATGCGGTTGAATAACTCCACTTGCAGCAGACCGAACGAGCCTGGAGGAAGTGCTTCAACTCCGTCTGACCGAATCCATCGACAATGAGCGAGCGGAACCGAGTGCAAATCTCGCCGCGATCTTCGGGATATGTGTGGCGGAGCACTCTGCAACATTTGCACCCGCTTGTTGTCGTCGAGTTCAGGAAGTAGAAGTGGAAAGACAAAACGCAAGTTTGCATGGGAACTTGACAGCTCCCGGCTCGCACTCCCCTCGGTTATCTTGCGATAGCACAGCATCATTGATTCCAGAATCGTAGCCACCGACTCGCATTGGGGACGGTTGATATTCCAGATCTTACGCAGATCAAATGTTGTCAAGCTGCCTGCTGCATCTGAGATCAACGCTTGTCGATGCGAGATCACATCAACCTGTGATGCGCTATCTCGGCTTGAATCCGGTTTGTCAAATAATTCTCCTATTCGAGCCAGCAGCCAGTTGAACGACAGTGCCACTGGTTGGGCACCGATTTCCAGTTCATCTTGCTGCAAGTGACCGGGAGGAACTTCAAGAGGCATGAATGCAATCTCTCCAAACGAGTGAAGTTGTTTCAAGATCCAAACCAACCGTTGATGGTCTATCCAGCATCTCTCAGCATTGATTGATTCCAGGAGCTCCCCCATTGTAACCAGCGGTGCTTCATCATTTGGAGAGACACCTTCATCTTCACTATCGATAGTACAGGACAATGAAGACCGCTTGTCTTGGATCCACTTGAGAACTTGTTTGTATGATGATGGAACGAGGCTTCGAGATGAGAGGGACATCTTGTTGCCATGGTCCACCAGTAGAGCAACGAGCGACCCAATACCACCACTCGACGCTAGATTGAAAATACCTCCACATGCGAACGTGATATGTCGCAGGGATGTACTAGAGCTGAGATCTTTCACCTTGTATGAGACATCTTTCGTTCGGGCTTGTCTTTTGATGGCCGGCACGAGGTCGAAGTGGGATCCAACCACAATACAGGTGAACGCAACCCGGGGATCCATGCTTTTAGATGTGTCGTTTCTGCTAAGATAGTCGTTGCTGAAATGGTGACGATGATACCGATCGATAACGAACGAGCTCTTGCATCGAAGAAACGACACCCAGTACTCGAGTCGAGACTCCCAGTCCGAACGAGAAATGTCACACACGATCACAAACACACACTGCCAGTCCGACAAGAACATGTTGTGAGTGGCATAGTGTTGTGCTTGTCCTGGAAAGTCCCACACATCGAACATCCAATCACTCACGTGAGGAGGTTGCCATTCGTGCCGCAGTATCGATGTCGTTCGTGGGGTTGCTTGTTGATTTTGGTTGAGAAGAGTGTTCTTGAGGGAGGTCTTGCCAGCAGCTCCATCTCCAACCAATGCCACCTTGAAACGGTTGAGGCGAACTTGGCCGCGACTCCATTCTTCGGCATACGCCACAATCTCCTTTCCATTACGAGATTGGGTGAGATGATTGGAGGGCTGGAATGAGTCGACAAAGTCAGGTTCTTGGAGGGGTGTGTCGAACACGTTGTCAGAAATATTGATCTCCATGAGGTTGGTCAAGAATCGTATCTCGCACGGCAGATGAGAGAGTTGGTTATTGTTCAGTTTCAATTCGTTCAGTTTTGTTAAGAACCGAATCGAGGACGGCAAGTCAGTGAGTTGATTGGCGTAAGCAATCAACTCTGTGAGGTTCGTCAAGTATCGAATCTCGGTGGGTAACTGAGCGAGCTTGTTGTTGTAAATATACAACTGCTTGAGGTTCGTCAAGTATCGAATCTCGGGAGGTAATTGGATGAGCTTGTTGTGAGATACGTTCAGTACCTTGAGCTTGAGGCACGCGGGTTCGAACTGCGAGCTTTTCCACAGACGATTGAGATTGTTGGAGCTTATCCTAAGGATAGCCAGCGACGGAAGCTGGAATATCCACTCAGCGTCACTGAGACCAGTGCCAGACAGATCAAGAAAGCGCAAGTTTGACAAGCCATCGCTTAGTGCTGAGAGTTGATCGATAGTTTGCTGATTGGCGAGTAACTGGTTGTTTCCCGAAAGGTCGAGGTGCTGTAGGTTTCGTAAAGATGAGAGGTCAGGGAGGTTGCAAATGGCCAGATTGCGCTGATTAACCACAAACGCATGCTCTGGATTTTGGATCAAGAGATCAATGAACAAGCCTGGTTGGAGTTATTCAGAATTTAGTAAGCATTATCGGCTCGATCAGCTGTTAACAGGCACGCTACCTGTGAGGAAATCTCGATGCGAGGAGATCTCAACCATGTGACGATGATGATGTGATGACAACAACATCTGAACCGCTAGTATCGGTACTGATCGTTGTAATGACAAGATTGCTGTGTCCAACAAGCGTCCCATCTGGCAGGAGTCTCTCTCCAGCTCGAGGAGGAGTTGTTTTGCCTTCTTCCAGCCACCATCGGTCCCTGCAAAGCGTTGGAGAGCTGCTTGTTCAAGTGCCTCAATCCACGCATCGTCACTACCACAGTTGGCTGACTCCTTTTCATGCTCGAAGTTAACACGCCGCGACTGTTCCACGAGGTCTGGTTTAACATCTGACTTGGAATTCAAGTTCGCCACCCAAGGCGACCAAGAATATGGTTGGTTGTTGGGCAGCCCGCTGCGCTTGGCCGTATCTACGGTTGTGGCGGGGCGGGTGTGGTCACCCTCCTGTAGACACATATTGCGTTAGTCGCAATGCTCATGCCGAGCAAATACCTGCAGATACCTTGGCTTGGTCGTTGCGTGTCCTTTGCCTCTTATTCGCACACGCGGGCTGCGCTCCGCGATGTCGCTTCTTGTCGCTCGCCGAGCCAGCGCCTTCCTTGGAAGGGTTGACAGTCGTCAACCACGCCAACATCCCTAACACTAAAGTGGTGCAGAATATTGAGCCTAAAAGGAGAGGCGCAGGGGGTCTAAGGAAAAAAGAGAAATGGCGCAGGCAGGTGGGCAACAAGCAAATGAGGTGGCTTGGACGAGAAGCGTTGTTTTGGTACGCGGCTTAAAAGCCCTGATTTGCTTTACTGGTAAAACATGATAGAGGAATGATGAGCTTAAATGAGCTTTCCATTGGTCTGGATAGTACAGTCATAGGCTTGGAGAATATCACTAAGCCTATCGTTGGAGTATGATCCTCTGGTCCTTCGATAAATCAAACCGAGCTTGAAATTTTCCTACACGAGATGGTGGCATTTGGGTAGCAAGCTCTCCATGCCTCTATGGTTGGGCGAGCACAGCTTCCGCTGGTGATGGGCTGCGTATCTCGTGGTTTACTTGCTTGTATCAATCCAGAAAAATCCAATTCGCTCAGTATCTCGAGTATACGATCATGATAATCCAGTAGGATGCAAAGAAGAATGAATGGAAGTGGCTGGCAATCACACGGCAATAATCTCGCTTGATATGTATTGCCTGCGGTTGCGGGCAGATCGCGTGAGCATTGTTGAGATACTGGTCGATGGGACGACGCGCTTCACATTGGCAACTGCGATCACCATCACCTCAGCTCCTTGTTCTTGGATCTTGATGTCCGGAGCTGCCTTGGTTCGTTGGCTTGATGTGCCCATTCGGTTGGTGGATGTGTCATCGCGGCAGTAATAATCGCCGTATGTCGGGTTGCTCGAATGGCACCAGAAGAGTGCCCACACCTTGTTCCTGGGTGTTGGAATCACTTTGATGCTGGAGAGACTCGATAACGCACCTTGGAGATCTCACTGGCAGAGTGGTGATTATCCTCACTCTGATATCATCGTCTGCAGTGGCGCAGCAATAACGAGAGTGAGACAGATAACTACGTATCGGCAGCGCAAAGTACATCCATGTGAGCTTGGTGCACAAAGTAAACCAGAATCACAACAAAGATTACGAAGGACATGAGTGCAACGTACTTGGAATGGGAACTGGCGTGAAGCACCGATGTCTGCCTTGCCATCACCCGTCAGTGCAGACGAGGAGGGCATGCCAACGAGCTGGAGGGCTTGCGAGGCACCCGTAAATCACGATCTCCAGAAGAATGATCATATCATCCTTGCTCCAGGGCACAGAAGAGCTGCTTGGTGAATCGAGGGCGAGTACAGTGATGTTGATGCTGTGTCGGTTGAGAGAGTATGGCAGTGGAAGCACAGAGCCGACGAACACGAATCTGCGAGGTGATGCAACAAGATGCAACCAGATATCTACGAGCGACAATAAGCCATGGATATCGATCACAGGGTCAGATTCATAGGCTCCAGCGTTGAGAGAGGCGGATAGTGGGTCATTTGTGGGCAATAACATCAACAACCACACGATTGGGCACGTACTCTTGTTGGCTGTGTGTGTGCTCATCAATTAATCCGTTTGTGCAGGCAAGGTATCACCAGAAAAATACCCATCAGCACAGCGCTTCCATATCATGTGGTAAGTGATGAAACTGACGTCTACGAGTCGAACAAGCAGCAAGTACGTGAGAACGAGATTGATATGTTGACGATATGAGCACACAGAAGCAAACGAATGGGACGGGGTACATATTACGGGGTACGATACGATGCTGCCTCTGACGAACTCCATCGCCGCCACGAGAAACATCAATACCATCCATCAACTCAACTCTGACGCCCTCCAAACCACTCCAAACTCACATCGGTGATGATTGCTCAAGAATGTGACGATGATCGAATTTTGGTACCTTGAATCGACCGCACACGACGCGAATCGGTCGCATTGGATGGGAGATATCGCTCTCGCTCTCTCGTTGGAAGCGAGATATTGGAGTATGTGGGTATCGTCGTCGTACTGCTCCTGAGATTCTCAGATCCAAGTCTCCAGGGTGCTCCGTATGTCTATATCGTCACGATAAATTGTTGCTCATCAGAAGAAGACGCATCTACAAGCACAAGCGAGAACACCATATTCTCTCAGAGTGAGTGTTGGTGATGATTCTTGTTGTTGTCGTCGCAATGAATGGTTGGAATTAAGGCTTCGATATCGACGTACCGCAACTCGAGGTTGATCATGGAGCTCTTGATCGATCATGGGAAGGTATTCTTTCGAGATGCACCTTGTCGTTGCAGTCGTGCAGTTAGGATGGTGCACCGATCAGAAGCAGGTTGGTGGTTGAGCTTGACAGCCATCGGCACATATGGCAGCTGCCAAGTCGTCGCGCTCTTCCTTGGTATTCACTCGCAGCTCCGAGAAATGATAACGTACATCAATACTCGAACGGCTCAGTACTCGAGAGTTCAACAGCATCAAGCAACGGGTCAGCGAGTGGCAGCAAGAGCACTCAAGAGAATGCAGTACTCATACAGTGCGCGTTCCATATCATTCGTGCATAAGCGCAGCTCGTTGCTCTTGATATCGGCCAACCCGAAATGCAATATCGTCGATGTAGTTGCGCTCGATCAAGGAGAAGCAATGGAATATCACTGCAATACTCCCACCACCAACAATATGAGGCGTTGTTGTATGGAGAGCAAGTGGATACGTTGCACACAAGTAAGAGAGACCCCAACAAACGAACAACAAGCACACATTCATCGATGGCTCCCACGAATATTGAATCGAATGCACGAGTCGCAAACACACGGCGGGCCCTCGTTGTTGTGGTTGTAAACATCAACAATCGATCCAGATGTGCGTGCATGTTGTTGCAGCAGAAGAAGGTATCGAGAGCGCATACGCCTCAAGCAAGGCAACCAAGGTCCCTCCCTCAGATATCGTGCAATCATGAACAACCGATCAACGGCACACACGTGGGAGCACGCTGACCGAGGCCGCCAGTGAGCGTTGCGATGAGAGATACTTCATCATCACCATCGGGCGATGAGCCTCTCGAAGGTCGCAAGCCCACGACCATCGAATCACACTCGCACACGTGTGTGTGTGTGTGTGTGTGTGTGTGTGTGTGTGTGTGTGTGTG